>ENA-OPBL01001697-OPBL01001697.1-human-gut-metagenome-genome-assembly--contig:-NODE-1697-length-18549-cov-20.005515_pt1 | contig 18549 bp, 16 predicted proteins | sample MGYA00241073_ERZ501461 | MGnify/ENA primary metagenome ERZ501461 (study PRJEB25962, sample SAMEA2042630) | human gut metagenome | biome: human gut; feature: human-associated habitat; material: faeces... | reverse complement strand
CATTCGTTCGCCCTTCCCGGGATCTGCGCAACCATTACGCCGAAATTTCGGAGATGCTCAAAGATCATGACCATGTGATCATCACGAATCATGGCCGTGGAGAATCAGTTCTCATCAACATTGAGGACTACGCCAAGTACGAAGAGTTTTTGCACCAGCGATATGTTGCCGAGGCACTTGCCAAGGCAAAGCAGCAGGCGGCTGACCCCGACACGCAGTGGGCAGACCACGAAAGCGTATGGGAGACGCTGGGCAAGCAGTATGACGTATAAGATCAAATATCTGCCCCTTGCTGTGCAGGACCTGAACGATATCGCCCGGTATCTTTCGGGCTTTTATCCCAAAACAGCCAGCCGTGTACTGAAAGAGCTGCGGGAGAAGATCACAAAATTAGGCGATACCCCGAAAATGTGCGAGGTCTACCACCTTGACCCTGCTTATCGTAGGATGGTCGTTGACCAGTATCTTGTGTTCTACCGCGTCAACGATGAAATAAAGACTGTGGAAGTCCACCGTGTGTTGCGCGGTGCTTGGAATTTGCCGCAGTATCTGGAATGAACCTTTCGGGTTCGACTGCCGTGGACAATGCTCCACTTGATGAAAGAGAGTCTCCAACGTAAGTTGGCGGCTCTCTTTTTTGTTCCGCCCCTGACTTACGTTGGAGCGATGTGGACGGTACAGGACTCGAACAGGGCCATCACGTTTTCTCTTCCCCTTGGCAAGCTCCATTTTCATGATATAATAAGATGGATCGTATGTCCTGTTTTCGCCGAAAGGAGCTTGAACAACTCGACCGGCTGAATCCGATCCCGCAATTCCAACTGGATAAAGTCCTTGCATAAGGAAATGATTTTTCATCCATTTCATCCCCTGACAGCGAAAGGAGGCTTCCCATGAACATTCCGGAAATTCTGGTCGCAAATGGAACCGGTATCATCCTTGTGGCCTTTCTGTTCCTCCTCCGCGTCCGGAACAGTGAGACAAAACAGACCGGTGCCGTCCTTTACGATGGGATGTTGGCGGTCACTCTGGTCGCGCTGGTCACCGAGACCATCAGTTTCCTCATTGACGGGCAGCTGTTCCGGGGCTGTCACACGCTCGTTGTCCTTACCAATACCCTCTGCACCGGTTCCACCGTTTTGGTGGGCTTTTTGTGGTGCCTGTTCGTGGATTTCCGTATCTACCGCAGCACCCGGCGGCTGCACCGGAAAATCCTGACGCTGGGCATTCCGCTCCTCCTCGTACAGATTCTCATGGTCATCAACCTGTTCGGCACCGGGCTCATCTTCCACGTTTCGGCAGAAAATGTCTACTCTCGCGGCCCGCTGAATTTTCTCCTTTATGCCACGCTGTTCCTTTACTTTGCCGAGAGTATTTATCGAGTCACCCGCTCCAAACAGACCGGCATTGCCATTGAGTTTTTCCCGGTGTTCTATTTTGTCATCCCCTGCATCTTGGGCACCATCGTCCAAGGCATATTCTACGGTCTGTCCACAGGCTGGCTGGCCGCAGCGGTCGCGATGGTCTTCATCCACATCCAGCTGCAAAACATCAACACCTTTGTGGACGAGACTTCCGGCCTGTTCAACCGCAAATACATGAACTTCTATCTTGAGAAAGCGCACAAGACGAACCCCCGCCAGCTGTACGGCATCATGATGGACGTGAACGATTTCAAAAAGATCAACGACCACTACGGCCACTCTATGGGCGACCGGGCCATTCGGGAGATCGGCAAAATCCTTTCCGCCTCCCTGCCGGAGGACGCTGTTGCCATCCGGATGGCGGGCGATGAATTCGTCATCCTGCTGAGCCGCGGCAATGGCAAAATGCTGGAAGATACCCGGGCCGCCATTGAGGATGGCCTGCGCCATTTCAACCAGACCACAACCGCTCCGTTCAAGCTTTCGCTCTCTATGGGCCTGGCCCGGTACAATGGCCGCTCCACCGAGAGCTTCCTCAATGAGCTGGATCAGAAAATGTACGCTGAGAAAAAGGCCTATCATCAGGAGCATCCGCGGTGAACCCGCCGCCGGAAAGGAGCGTTCTTATGCCATCCCCCATCCGGGCCGTGATCTTTGATATGGACGGTGTGCTCATCGACAGCGAACCCGTCTACCTCGGGATGCAGGCCCGCAACCTGCAAACAAAATACCCCTGGGTCACTCTGGAGAGCATGTACCCCACCGTGGGCATGTCCAGCCAGGAGTACCCCCGCTTTATGGCCAGGCTCTGCCGGGTGCCCTTTACCCCGGAGTTTGAAAAAGAGCTGATGCAGGCCGACGAAAACGAGCCCATCCACTTCCCCGATATCCTCCGCCCGGAAGCCCGCCCCATGCTGGAGCAGCTGCGGGCCATGGGCTTGCAGCTGGCGCTGGCCAGCTCCAGCCCCATGAGCAACATCCGGCAGGTGCTGGGCGAGTGCGGGCTGATGGAGTTTTTCCCCGTCATCGTCAGCGGGGAGCAGTTTGAAGCCAGCAAACCCGACCCTGAAATTTATCTCCACACCATGGCGCGGCTTGGCCGCCGCCCGGAGGAATGCCTTATCGTGGAAGACTCCACCTACGGCGTGCAGGCGGGCGCGGCAGCCGGGGGCCTTGTGGCCGCCCTGCGGGACGAGCGCTTCCCCTTTGACCAGAGCGCGGCCCGCTTCCACATCGGAAATCTGAGCGAGATCCCCGCTCTGGCGGCTTCCATCCAGTAATTTCTTTTTGTTTTGATACCGGGAGGCGATTTTTATGAACAAGCGCACCCTTGTGGTGGACCAGCTGTACAATCTGGCCGCCGGGTTCCTGTATGCCCTCAGCATCTGCTACTTTGCCCGCGGCTCAGACTTTGCCCCCGGCGGCATCTCGGGCCTGGCCCTCATCGTCAACTACCTGTGGCACCTGCCCGTGGGCATCACCACACTGGTGTTCAACCTGCCTCTCGTGGCCCTGAGCACCCGCTTTGTGGGCCGGGCCTTTCTGGCAAAGTCGCTGGTGAGCATGGTGTGGTGCACCGTTTTTCAGGATGTCGTCTTTGCCCGGGTGGGCTGCTATACCGGCGACCCGCTGGTGGCAGCCCTGTTTGCAGGCGTCACCTGGGGCTTCGCGCTGGCCCTGCTCTACATGCGGGGCTCTTCCAGCGGCGGCACGGATTTCCTCACCATGTCCATCAAGGTGCTGCGGCCCCACCTCTCCATCGGGGCGGTCACGGGCGGCATTGATCTCGTCGTCATCCTGCTGGGCTGGCCCGTGTTCGGCACGGTGGATTCCGTTCTGTACGGCCTCGTCACCACGGTCATCACCTCGCTGGTCATTGATAAGGTCATGTACGGCAGCTCTTCCAGCAAGATGCTCACCATCATCACCACAAAAGGGCAGGAGATCGCCGACGAGATCTCCCGCGAGTGCGAGCGCGGCTCCACCATGCTCAAGGCCATTGGCACCTACACCAACACCGAGCGGCAGATGCTCCTCTGCGTCTGCGCCCGGCCCCAGGTCTACCGCATCCGCACCGCCGCCTACCGCATCGACCCCGGCTGCATGGTCATGGTCACGGAGGCGGGCGAAGTGTACGGCGAGGGCTTTATTGACCCCGGCAAGACTTCTTCTTTTTTATAACACAAGGAGGCTTTTCTCCATGAACTTTGGTTCTGCTCTGGAACAGGTGCACCGCCGCACCCCGCTGGTGGACTGCATCACCAACTTTGTCACCGTCAACGATTGCGCCAACATCCTTCTGGCCGTGGGCGGCTCCCCCACCATGGCCTCGGACATCCGGGAAGTGCAGGAGACCGCTGCCGCCGCCAGCGCTCTGCTGTGCAATCTGGGTGCCATCGACAAAGTGGAGTCCATGATTTTGGGCGGGCAGGCGGCCAACCGGGCAGGCAAACCCGTGGTCTTTGACCCTGTGGGTGCCGGCAACACCAGCCTCCGCCGGGCGGAATCGGCCCGGCTGCTGGACGCCGTGCAGTTTGCGGTCATCCGGGGCAACGCGTCGGAGATTCGCGCTCTGGCCCAGCGCCGGGCGGCGGGCAGCGGCGTGGACGTGAGCGACGCCGACCAGATCACGGAGAAGACCCTCCCCCGCACCGTGGCTTCTGCCAGAGCGCTGGCCGTGCAGACCGGGGCCGTGGTGGCCGTTTCCGGCCCCATCGACGTGCTGACGGACGGCAGAGAAACCATTCTGCTCCACAACGGCTGCGCCACCATGTCCCGCGTCACGGGCAGCGGCTGTATGCTCACCGCCCTCATGGGCGCGTTCTGCGGGGCCATGCCCGGCCAGCCCTTTGCGGCGGCCTGCGCGGCGGCGGCGACCATGGGGGTTGCGGGAGAGCTGGCCGAGGCCCGCCGCCTTGCCCACGGCACCGGCAACGCCACGTTCCGCACCGACCTCATTGACGCCGTGTTCAACCTGACCCCCGCCCAGCTGGACGCCTCTGTCCGCTGGGAGTCTTATTCAAAGTAATCTTTCGTCATGATACCACAAAACGTCCCGCAAGGTTCAGGCCCTGCGGGACGTTTTTGTGGTTTTGATTCCGTTTCAGCCCCAGCTCACATGGTGAACTGGATGGCGCAGAACGCCGCATAGATGCAGAGCAGCAGCACGCCCTGCACCCGGGAGAGCTTGCCCCGCACCAGCGCCGGGACACACATGAGCACCATGACGGCCAGCATCACGGGCAGGTCCAGCACCAGACTGGAATTGATGCCAAACAGGGTGGAGCTCTGGGGGATGGTGAACGGCGCAATGGTCACGGACGCGCCGCTGACCAGCACCAGATTGAAGACGTTGGCACCCACGATGTTGCCCAGCGAGAGGTCGCTGCAGCCCTTGACGAGGGACGTGATGGCCGTGACCAGCTCGGGCAGCGAGGTGCCCAGGGCCACAAAGGTCAGTGCAATGACGGACTCGGGCACGCCCAGCGCCTGGGCAATGAGGGTACCGTTGTCCACCAGCAGGTTAGCACCCACGGCGATGAGCACGGCACCCGCCACCAGAAGCACCAGCGTTTTGGTCAGGGTCATTTCTTCCTCGGCAGCCTCTGCTTCGGCCTCGGCCTCAGCGCCCGCCGGGGCGTTTTTCATCTGGAGCACGTTGGCCACCATATAGGCCACGAACAGGGCCAGCATGATGAGGCCCATAGGCCGGGTGAACTTGCCAAAGCCGTAGGCTGCCACGCAGTAGATGGCTGCCGCCGCAAAGAAGAACGCCACTGGCATCCCCAGCGTCTTACGGTCCACCTTGCCCGGGCGGACGGCGATGGTAATGGCCGCAATGAGCGCCGCGTTGCAGATGACAGAACCAATGGCGTTGCCGTAGGCGATCTCACCATGGCCGGACACCGCCGACATGGTGGAGACCATCACCTCGGGCAGGGTGGTGCCGATGGACACCACCGTGGCACCAATGAGCAGCTCCGGCAGGTGGAACCGCCGGGCCAGCGCCGAAGCGCCATCCACAAACCAGTCGCCGCCCTTGATCAGGCAGAGCAGGCCGATGATAAATAAAACAACCGGAATCAGCATGGCTTTTCCCTCCTATACAGATACAATGCGAAACGTCTTTTTATCATACCAGATTTTTGATTTTATTGCAATCTTTTGCCCATTTACCCCCACCCCGCAGAAAATTGTTGCACAGAAGCCGAAAACGATTTCTAGTAAAGAGGAGTTCGAGGTCATCAAGACCCACTGTATGCAGGGTGCCAACATGCTGCGGCGGCTGGAAAACTTTGAGGATGAACCCCTGCTGCAAACCGCCTACGACATCGCCCGCTGGCACCATGAGCGCTGGGATGGCCGGGGCTACCCGGACGGCCTCAAGGGCAATGACATCCCCATCAGCGCGCAGATCGTCTCCCTGGCCGATGTGTACGACGCCCTGACCAGTGAGCGCTGCTACAAAGAGGCGTTCTCCCACGAGACCGCCATGCGGATGATCCTGAACGGGGAATGCGGCGCGTTCAATCCCCTTTTGTTGGAATGCCTCACCGACATCCAAGCCGAGCTCCAGGAAAAGTTGCAAAACATCACTATAAATCGTTAAAATTTCACACATGCAAAAAGCAGTGACCTGGTTCGATTGAATGAACAAGGTCGCTGCTTTTGCTTTGCGGAGAAAAAATAGTATTCTGAGTATGTCGGAGAAGATGTTCTGTCCACCCCAGCCGTTACGTTTTTGGATCACCCCCGCGTGTGCGGGGAAAAGTTGAGACATAACATCTGATAGAGAACAACGTAAGGATCACCCCCGCGTATGCGGGGAAAAGAGGTTCAGGGTCTCCTCCAAGATCTTGTAGGCGGGATCACCCCCGCGTATGCGGGAAAAGTGGATGTAGTTCATCTTCCAGTGGTGTTCCGTGGGATCACCCCCGCGTGTGCGGGGAAAAGTACCCAGTATTTCCCGGCCTGCTCCTGCATCTGGGATCACCCCCGCGTGTGCGGGGAAAAGCTGTCCACCACAAGCACCGACATTCACCCGGCAGGATCACCCCCGCGCGTGCGGGGAAAAGGGGCTTTTATGCCCAGCTGTACACCTACACGGGGGATCACCCCCGCGTGTGCGGGGAAAAGCAAGCACAAATGGACTGTATCCAACTTTCGCTGGGATCACCCCCGCGTATGCGGGGAAAAGGATCTGGAACTCTACCGCATTATGACCACCAAGGGATCACCCCCGCGTGTGCGGGGAAAAGCTATCCACCACCAGCACCGACATTCACCCGGCAGGATCACCCCCGCGTATGCGGGGAAAAGCAGTCGTGCTAAAATGGAGTTGTCGAGAAACCAGGATCACCCCCGCGTGTGCGGGGAAAAGCTGAGCGTGTAAATGTGCCCAGACGCTTCGGGAGGATCACCCCCGCGTATGCGGGGAAAAGTTCATGTCTGCCATTGCTCGTTGATACGCCGTAGGATCACCCCCGCGTGTGCGGGGAAAAGAAGACAATGCCCCCTTGGTGAGTAGATATGTAGGGATCACCCCCGCGTGTGCGGGGAAAAGGGTAAAGCGCTTGTGAATCGGTCGTGGAATTTGGGATCACCCCCGCGTGTGCGGGGAAAAGCTGGTCGAGGCGGGCAGAATCTCGCAAGAAGAGGGATCACCCCCGCGTGTGCGGGGAAAAGTTCCATCCAGCATCTGACCGCAAGCTTGGGCGAGTTCGAGGTACAAAAAGGTCATCCGGTCCCGCACCTGCGGCAGCGCCTGCAGGTCTGGCCGGATCATGCCCGGCATCTCCGCCATGGTCTTATCCTCCACGCATCACGGTCAGCAGGCCAAGGCCGTAGGCTTTGCCCCGGCCCATGCCCTGACACAGCAGGTTCCGGAACGCCTCGGGGTCCGTCACCTGCAAAACGCCCTCATATGTCACCGCCAGCAGCGACACCGGGCGGGTGCCGTGCTTGGCAAAGTGGTGCCACTGCACCCGGGTCACGGTAAAGGAATCCTCCGTCAGGGCAAAGCCGTGCTTTGCGGCGCGATCCAATAGCCACTGCTTCTGGTACTGTGTCGTGCAGTGTGCGGCCACGGTTCCCCGCGCTGCGGGTTTTTGGGCGTCTTTGCAGCTTTTGGTGGGGTTGGCCGCCAACCGAAACTGCCAGCGGCTGCCCGGTGTGATCCGCGCCAGCAGCGGGTCATAATTCCGGGACTCTGGTGCCGCTCCGGTGCCAAACTGCTCCACAACGCCGGAGAGGTCCGGCATCTCCTCGCTGAGGAGGAGCAGATACAGCTTTTCGCCCAGCCGGTCCAGCCGCCACAACCGACGGCGGCGCTCCCCGGAAAAGGCACTTTCCACCGCGCCATGGAATTTCTGTGGTGCCGCCAGCGCCGTCATGGTGCTGCGGCGGATGGGGTCAAGCTCTACACGGGATAAATACATCTGCACTTCACCTCACAATTCACAGAATGGGTCATGGGCGGTCGGCTCCGGGGCCCCTGCGGGCTGCCGGAGGGAGATCTCCCGGGCCGAGCGGTAACCGTACTGCCGGTGCCGCGGGTCGTAGGAGAGAGGCACATCCCGCTGCGGGACAGCCCCCGGCTCCTGCGGTGCGGCATCCGCCACGATGCGGGTCGGCTTGGGCCCGCCGGGGCAGAGCGCGGGCTCTGCCTGCAAGGCCTCCACAAGGCCCTGCTCCCGCAGGCCCAGGCAGAGCGGCAGGGTGGGCGGGCAGGCACGGCGGCCGAGATACAGCGGAAACACCGGGTGGGTCAGCGCCTCTGCCAGTTCCTGCAGCAAAGCGGTGTCTTCACTTTCCAGGCCCACCAGAAAAACAGCATCTTCGAGGTAATGGCGGTAGGTGACATAGGAGCGGTCTTTCTCCTCGTTGCGGGCCATGTGGAAATCCACCAACAGCTGGCCCTCCCGCTCCACCCGGACACCAAAGCGCAGCTGCGCCAGCCGGGTCAATGGCTCGGTCTCATCCCGCCGCAGGCCCAGCGCCGCCGCCAGCAGACCGATGACGCCGCTCTTGGTAGGCTCCCGAGCCGTTTTCCGGGTCTCGAATTTGGAATCCGCGCCCCACGCCTGCAAAGGCGCTGCCAGCCGAAGCAACAGTGTTGCCATCATTCCACCTCGTTTCCGGTCAGGTTCTCCTTAACAGCTTCTTCCAGTGCATCCAGCATAGTGTTCAGCGGCTGGGCCGGGGCCAGTGCTTCCAGCCCGGTGCCCACGGTAAAGCTCTTTGCAGGGGCCTCCGCAAAGCTCTGATACAGCTGCTGTGCATAGGCCTGCAACGCGCTCTTGGAGGGCTCCGCGTAGCCCTCCGCACTCTTCCGCACCGCCCGCTCAAAAGCACCACAGAGGTTCACGGGCTGGTCCTCCCGGATGGTCACATAGACGGCATCCGGCAGAGTGCGGTTGGCAAAGGTGTTCTGCTTGCCCGTGGGCATGGAGCGGATGAACGCCTCACCAAAACTCCTCACCACTTCGGCTGCTTTTTCCGCGCCCAGATGGCGTTCAAGCTCCATCACATTGACGGTTGCATAGCGGTACAGGGTTGCAGAGTTGTACTCCACGGTGCCCAGATGGCCTGCGCCCGCGTTGTCCTCTGCCTGACAGTCATCCACGGCGGTAAAGTAGTCGTATTCGTTTTGCACTGCATGGGTAGAAATGCTGTGGGCCACCTGTGCAGCGGCATCAAAGTTCAGAGAGGGGTCATCCGCCACCATCCGGCCAAACAAGGCAATGTCTACCGACGGATTCTTTCTCAGCGCCTTTTGCAGAGCTTCTTTGTATGCTTTCTTGTCTTCAATATCATCGGCCACCGCCAATGTTGCCAGCGCCTTGATCTGTGCCTGGCTGATGAAGAACAGGGCCTTGGTGCCTTTCTCATCGTTCTTGATGCCTGCATTGTCCAGTGTCTTCTTGGCCAGCTTGGCAGCATCTTTTTCCGGGGCAAGGGCGGCGATCTCCTTTTCCACCAGCTCCGTCACCTTTTTGGTTCGCTTGCCCACATCCTCTTCGTCCAGCAGGCTTTCCTCTACAAAGGCCTGCCGCATGGCGTGCTTCCACGCCTGAGAGGAGACCCGGGCACGGGTCACGCCGCCGTAAATGGCCGTTTTGGGGCTGCCCGTATCGTCCCGGTTGATGCAGCTGGGCGGCACAGTCTGCAGCACATGAAAGTCAACATACAAACGCTTTTTCATAAGTCAGTTCTCCTTTTCCTGCGTCTCGGACGATTCGTTCTTCTCGTAGCGGTAGAGGTCCTGTCCCCACCGCAAGCGGATGTTGGCGGGCAGCTGTGCCAGTTGCGGGGCATCGCATTGCAGCCCGTACAGGTCAACAGCCAACCGCGGGTAATCCAGCGGGATGCTGTCCGGCTTTGCGGCCCGCAGCAGCTGAATCATCCCCCGCAGATGATGGCTGATCTCGGTAATTTCTTCGGCGGTAGCCAGCGCGTTGAACCGCCGCAGAATGCTGCTCTCGGTCCAGTCCTGCCCACTGGCCACGGTCTGCTCCGCCAGCCTGCGCACGGCCCGGCCCAGCGTGCAGCCGAGCTGGCTCACGCACACAGTATCGTTGCTCTGCTGGTGCAGGGCATACAGGGTCAGTGCCAGATAGACCGCCCACTCTTCATGGGAGGGGCCATTTGTACCGTAAAAGCTCGCAGGCATCCCCTGCAAAAGGCCGCCCCACAGCTCCGGCAGCTCCCCGGGTGCATGTCCGATGCCCCGTCGCAGCTTTGCCAGCTCTGCACGCCGCTGATTCTCCGGCAGACCCCAGAGCCATTGAATCTTGCCGTCCACATAGCCCCTGATGGCCTGTGTGCGGCTCTCGTTTTTCTCACTCATGCCGTTCCTCCCTCATCGTTTGTTTTCGGGTAAAGTTTGTACAGCCCCGCCCGGAAGCGGTTATAAGCTTTGGGAGCCGTGTACAGCTCCATCCGTTCGGTCTTTTTCCCGGCGTCCAGCTTGACCCGGTGCCCTACCAGTGCGGCGCTGCCAGCCTCCAGCACCATCTGCTGGCCCAGCTGCTCTGCAATGCCGCGGGCGATCACCTGCCAGCGGGCTGTGGTTTCGGTCATGTCGTCTTCTTCCGGGTCAATGCTCCGCAGCCACTGTCGGAACGGCTGGTCTACTGCAAAATAAAACTGGGAACGGGCCGGGGCGCTGGCATTTCCGTTTTTATCGCCTGCGGCAGTGGCAATGTCCTGCGCCAAGTGCCCCACCAGAGAGGCTGCCTGCTCGCACCGGCCGATTTCCTCGGTGATGCGGTTTTGCCAACCATAGCCCAGCTCATTTAACAGAGAAAGGCTCATTGCAATCTGGTCTGCATAGACCCCTTTCATGGATGCACTTTGCGCTCCATATTCAACACCAACAGCACATATTTGCAGGATTTCTTTTTTCTTTAAAAAACCACATCTTTGTAAATAACCATTCCACTGCACCACGCCCGGAATATGCTTTCCGTCACCTATAATCGAGGAAAATTCCCGCCAGAGCATTTTCTCCATATCGTGTTTTTGCGGGAGATAGCATTCTGGACTCTCTTTCGTTTGCTTCCGGAGTCCCCATAGTGTCATGGGTTCTGCAAATGCGTTTTTCTTATCAAAGAAATCTCCACCCAACAATGTATACCGGACCACTTTTTCATTTTCTCGTTCCAACCATATCCGTCGGCACTGCATTGTTAGAAGTTCTGCATAATTACCCGGGCAGACGATTTCCGTCCGCTCTTCGCTTCTTGGTTCTTCCAGTTCCCAATTTGGTCTTCCTTTTTCCCAAAGCTCTGCCCTGTCGTTTAAAAACATCAGATTTCGCATCAGTGTTTCAAACAGATTTACACCTTTCACATATACAAGACCCAGTTGCCCCAGCCATCCCGGGCTCATGCTGGGTCTATCCTTTGCTTTTTTCTTTGCGGCTGCATCGTCATAGTTATTGAGAAATACCAGCCACCTTGCTGCTTGTGCATATGTCAGTGCATTCTTTTCCACACCAGCATAAGATGCAAACATATTGTTTTTGTTTTCGCTTTCAAACACTTCTCCGTTTAATTTTCCGCCTTTAAATGGGCTTCCAATTTTTGCTTCCGGCACCTGCCAGAATGGCCGCTCCGGATGGAAGAGCCAGAAGCGGTCTTTCCACTGCTCCAGATAGTCCCGGATGGGCTGCTCCGGGAAACGTTTCAGCTCCCATAGCGCTCCCCAGCGCTCCAGAGCGGTTTCTTCGTCTTCCAGCGGCTCCGGCTCCCCCACTTCGTTCACGCGGGAAAAGACCGTAAACAACACCGCCAGCAGCAGCCGCAGCATGGCCGCGTCCTGGGTGGGCATCTCCCCTGCCAGGTCCATGTACTCCTGCGCATGGACCAGTGCATCCGTCAGAGAAACTTCCTGCACGGTATTGTCCGGCAGACGGACACGGACCCAGGGTTCCGTCAACAGGTTGAACTCAATTTCCTGCATCAGTTTCCTCCTTTTCATAAATCAGACCATTCTCACGGTCATAATGGAGCGTCATCCCCGCCAGATGGGCCGTCAGCGTTTCATCCAGCAGCAGCACCAGCTCCCCGCGCAGCATCGGGGAGAGCTGCCATTGGGCCAGCAGACGGCGGTTGTCCGCTTCCAGCTCGTCAATGACGCGTTTCACGTTCCATTCCTTGCCAAACACTGCCGGGAGCCGCAGTTTCTGCCGCGCGATCTTCAGCGCCTCCTCCGGCTGCGGCGGGCAGTCGGACGCTACTGTCCGGCCTCCCTCCTGCCACGGCAGGAAATGGATGCTGCCATCCCGCCCCTGCACCATGACCAGCACCTCAACAGACGGGTCGCCGTCACGGACAGCCGCCCGGGCCGCCGGGTCAGAACAGGCACCCTCGTCTGCCATCCAGCCGTCCAGCGTATTGAGCCGGGGGAATTTTTTATACACCTTCGGGTGATGCACCAGATAAGCCTCCGCCCGGTCCTTTCGCTTTCCCTGTTCCAGTTCATAGTTATGGCACAGCTTCTCACTGGCGGCATCTTCGGGCAGTTTGTCCTCCGCCGCCCAGCCATACACCTGCTGTACCAGCGGGGAGATCTCTTCCGGCAGGCGGATGGTCTGAGGCAGCAGTTCCCGTGTCCGCCAGAGCAGCCACTTGCCGTAGACTGCCGCGCTGCCCTCATCAAAGGCATCCTCTCCGGTATCCAGCACCGCGCAGACGGCTGCCTGCATCGGCTGCGGGCGGCAGCGCCAGGTGTGGCGGTGCAGACGGCCAATGCGCTGTAGCAGCAGGTCCATCGGGCAAAGTTCCGTCACCATAACGTCAAAATCAATGTCCAACGACTGTTCGAGCACCTGCGTGCCCACCACAATGAGTCCATCCCGCCGGACCGGAGTCGAGTGCTTACCGATCCGCTCCATGAGCTCCTGCTCCCGCGCGGCGCGGTCCGGCATCAGGAATTGTGCGTGGAACACCTGCACTTCTTTTTCCGGCAGAGCTTCCCGCAGCATCCGGGCCACGGCCTGTGCCTTTTTAACGGTGTTGACGATGACACCCGCGCAGCCGCCCGCCTGCATCTTTTCGCGCAGGAAACCGGGCAGGCCATCTTCCGTCAGCGGAACCGTCTGTACCGTCCGGCTGGGCGTATCCAGCGGAATGGTCGTCTGGCGGACTTCCTCCCCATCCGTCCAGGTCAGGAGCGGATAGCCGCAGCTGGTCTTCCACGGTGCGTCTGGTGCGGAGGTGCGCTTCTGCTGGTAGGCTTCCACCAGCTCTGCCCGCCGCCGGGCCGGCAGCGTGGCTGAAAGTAAGATCACCGGCACCCGATACCAGCCCAGCCATTCCAGCGCCCGGTCAAGGTAGCAGTTCATGTAGGCATCATAGGCATGGCACTCGTCGATGATCACCACCTTGCCCGCAAGGCCGAGGTGGCGCAGCATCACATGCTTTTGTTTCAGCGCCGCCATGAGCAGCTGGTCCACCGTGCCAATGACAAAGCTGGCCAGCAGCGCCTGCTTGCTGCCCCGGAACCACTGGTGCACCTGCACCCGGTGCTCGTTTGTCTCGGAATCGTCCCAGTCGTTTTCTACCTGAACGGTCTGTTCCTGTAAGCGGATATACTCTTCGTTCAGCTCTGCCATGCCGTGGGCCAGCCGGATGCACTTTAGCAGCCTGTCCGGCTGGTTGTCCGCCCACTGCACCAGCCGCCCCAAAATCCCGTTTGCCGTTGCCTGCGTAGGCAAGCCAAAGAAGATTCCACCCGCGCCAAACCGCGCCGCCAGAATTTCCGCGGCTGCCAGCGCAGCCTCCGTCTTGCCTACACCCATCTGGGCCTCTAAAATCAAAATTCCCGGGGCGCTCACACTGTTGGCTGCTTCCACGGCAGCAGCCTGTACCGCGTTGGGTAGGAATCCAAAACGCACTTTGAACTCCTCTTCGTCCACAATAGAAGTCTGCGCCTCCCAGGGTGCCGTCAGGTCTTTCTCATCCCATTTATTCCAGGCCAGTTCCGCACGCTCCGGATAAGCCACTTCGTTTCCCAGTTCTTCTACCGGGATCAACGGAAAATACTCGGTATTGCTGGCGATCCAGTCCGCCATGATAAGCAGTCCTGTCAGCAGAATTTCTGTAGGCGGAGTCAAGTCCGGCAGCTCTGCCGGGTCGTCGTAGCCGCAATCTTTCAGCGCTGTCTCAAACAACTCATCCCAGCCGCTTTCCCAAAATGCCTTTTCTCCCTTGGGGTAGTAGTTGCATGTCCAGCTCACCAGCTGAGCTTCCACTTCTTCCTGCTCCTGTGGCTTGCCGTGGTGGGCCCCCGCAATGGAGGCGATTCCTGGCGGACACTTCAGCTCTATCAGAATCGCTTCGCTTGCCCGGGCGTGAGGTGTTTTCTTCCGATCCTGCTCCGGGCAGGTCAAGGTGGTAAAGCGCTCAATTCGCTGCTTTGCCTCTGGCAGCAGCGGCATCAGGACACTCTGAAAGGCAACAACGCTCTTACCAAGATCATGTGTCCAGCCCAAAAAGCGTGCCAGCGCGATCAGGGCTTCTTCGTCCAGGTCGGTTGCTTTCTTCACGCTTTCCGGCAGCCACTTCCGCACCAGCAATTCCATGATCTCTGCCGTATCCCGCAGATGCATCCAGAGCGGCAACCAGAGGCTTGTATTATTCGGATCGGTTTTGCCCGCCAGAAGCCTTGCGTAGGTCAGTTTCATGCCGCGCCTCCTGTTCGTCCGGTGTGTGTTATTTTCCGAGATAGATATAGCATTGTGCTTGTACTATAAGATGGACTTTTGCAATTTTAAAGTATTTTTTGCTTTATTTTTTCAAAGCTAGCATCGATTCCCCACTCTTGTCAATTATTTTTCATAGTTTTGTAGGGAAGCACAAAGTTTCTACTCGCTTTTTGTGCACAAAAAACCGCCCCGGCTTCCTGTTACGGAAACCGGGGCGGTCATATACTTTATTGGTGCTTTCTCAAGCTCTCACGCGATTACTTGCGGGGGTTCTTGATCGCAGCCTGAGCGGGTGCCAAAATTACAGAGCGTTCGGAGTAACGATGATACGTCATTTGCAATTTTTCAGTTCGCATTACTCCATCTCCGCAATGATCTTCTCCAAATTTTCTTCCTGCAAATAGAATTCCGGCAGTTTTGCCTTGTCATATAGAACGAATGGGCGGCGTTTGCAAGGAGCAGTCATACACAAAACGCCCCCGGCTTCCTGTCATGGAAACCGGGGGCGCTGCGGTTTTATGGGAAACGCCTCAGGCGCTGCAAAGCCTCAGTGCAGCAGAGAGCTGACCCATGCCCGGGCGGCCGTCTTGGCCTGGAGCTTATTGTACATCTTCAGGGTGGTGTTGTACACCTTCTGGCTCATGGCATTGCTGGCGTTGGTGGCGGCAGCCTGCTTGGCCTCAAGCGTGTCGGCGGCGGCAACGGCGGCCTTCATATCGGCGTAGTCGGCCATGATCTCCTGCTGGAGCGCGGCATAGCTGGCCTTGGCTGCTGCCCGATCCTTTGCGGTGACCTGATTGCCATTGCTGCCGTAGGTCAGCAGGTTGGAGAGGGCGTCACGCACGCCGTAGAAGGAGTCGGTCCAGTCGTCCGGGTAGGTATAGTAGCGGCCCTTGGCATCCTGATACCAGACGCCCTCGGTGGGCTGCTCGTCGGAGCGAGTGACCTTATGGACCGAGACTTTGTAGACATCTGCGGTGTCAGTGGTCAGCATCGGATAGTAAGGGACGAAGGCGTTGTACACGTCGTCGTCAAAAGCGGTCCACTCGGTAATGGCGGTGTTCAGATCGCCGGTGGCGCTCACCTGGAACAGATGAGTCTCCACATTGCCCGTCTTGCCGATGGGCTCGGTCTGAAAGAAGTGGATGGAATCCTCCACCGAGAACTTCTTGGTCAGCTGGATGTTGGAGTAGACCGGGACGATGGCACCGTTCTCGCCGACGTTGCTGATAGCAAAGTCGGTCTCGCTGTAGTTGTCTTTCGTAAAGGTGTCGGTGCCGTACAGGTAGTTCAGGCCGGCTGCCATGCGGTCCGATGCGATGTCGCCGTTGTAGGAGGCATCCAGATCGATGACATTGGCAGCGGCGTCGCCCACAAAGGTACCGGCCTTCTGGGCCACGGAGATCAGGTTGGCAGAGGCCACCACATGGTCGGTGTCATCCAGATCGATCTTGCCCATAGCGGCGATGTTGGGCTGCATGAAGACCACGCTGGAGGAGAGCTTCAGGGCAAGGTAGGTGTGGCCCGTCAGGTTCTCCACGAACCAGGTCTCGTTCTGGTCGGCAATGAACACGCCGGAGCCGCCGGCTGCACCGGCGTTGTCGTAGATGGAGGTCAGCAGGGCAACACCCTCGCGGGCCGTGGAAGCTTCGCTCAGCAGCACCGTGGTGATCTCGGCTTCCTCAATGCCGTTGTCCACATAGGGGTCTACGCTCAGCACGGCGTCGGTGCCGTAGAGAGACTCGGTGGCAGAGACCATGACGCCCTTCTCGTTGGTGCCAGCCTCCTCATAGGGGGTGTGCTCGTGGGTGCTGTCGCAGTCCGGGCAGACACCCAGACCGTTGTCGTCCCGGCGGGCGGTGTAGCGGTAGCTGTCGTGGGTGAAGGTGTAGGTAAAGCCGTAGCAGCCCTCGTACACCTCGCCTGCGGTGTGCTTCCCGGCGGGGCTGATGTTGAACAGCTTGTTGTAATCGTTGGTGCCCAGATCCTCGATCCGGCCAAACATGGTGGTGCCGTCCTCGGTGAGGTCGCTGCCGACATAGAGTGCCGTGCAAGCGAAAGCGGAAGGAACCACAGCAAGCGTCATCGCACAGGCGATGAAAGCCGCAGCAATTTTCTTCTTCAAAGACATAATCGTATCGATCCCTCTCTTGTTGATTGTCGGCATTTCGTCGGCAGGTGTTATAATACACTCATTTTAATGAAAATGCAAGTATTTTCCCGAAATTTTAGCATATATTCATTTTTATATGGTATATATTCATACTGCGTTTTTCATCTGTCCCTCCGTGAGCGCAAAAAACCGCCCCGGCTTCCTGTTACGGAAACCGGGGCGGTTCATTATGCTTTATTCGTGCTTTCTCAAGCTCTCACGCGATTACTTGCGGGGGTTCTTGATCGCAGCCTGAGCAGCAGCCAGACGTGCGATAGGCACACGGAACGGAGAGCAGCTGACGTAGTCCAGGCCAACATTGTGGCAGAACTCGACGCTGGAGGGATCGCCGCCGTGCTCGCCGCAGATACCCAGGCCCAGGTCGGGACGGGTCTCACGGCCATCGTGAGCAGCCATCTTGATCAGCTTGCCGACACCGATCTGATCCAGGTGCTGGAACGGATCGCTCTCGTAGATCTTCTTCTCGTAGTATGCGCCCAGGAACTTGGCAGCGTCGTCACGGCTGAAGCCAAAGGTCATCTGAGTCAGGTCGTTGGTGCCGAAGCTGAAGAACTCAGCTTCCTTCGCAATATCACCAGCGGTCAGAGCGGCACGCGGGATCTCAATCATGGTACCAACCTGGTACTTCATGTCAACGCCAGCCTCAGCGATCAGCTTGTCGGCAGTTGCCACGACGATCTCCTTGACGTACTTGAGCTCCTTGACCTCGCCCACCAGAGGGATCATGATGTGCGGGGTGATCATCTTGCCGGTCTCAGCGGAGACTTTCAGAGCAGCCTTGATGACAGCGTTGGTCTGCATCTCAGCGATCTCGGGGTAGGTGACAGCCAGACGGCAGCCACGGTGGCCCATCATGGGGTTGAACTCATGCAGGCTGACAACCACGTTGTTCAGCTCTTCGGTGGTCATGCCCATGTCCTTTGCCAGAGCCTCGATATCCTCAGCCTTGGTGGGCAGGAACTCATGCAGAGGCGGATCCAGGTAACGAATGGTCATCGGGCGCTCGCCCATGATGCGGTACATTGCGGTGAAGTCTGCCTCCTGGAACGGCTCAACCTTTGCCAGAGCGACTTTGCGCTCCTCAACGGTACGTGCGCAGATCATCTCACGGACAGCAGCGATGCGGTCCTCAGCGAAGAACATGTGCTCGGTACGGCACAGGCCAATACCCTCGGCACCCAGGTCAACGGCCTGCTGTGCGTCACGCGGGTTATCGGCGTTGGTCATGACCAGCAGCTGACGAGCCGCGTCTGCCCAACCCATGAAGCGGTTGAAGTTCTTGTTGCCGGTAGCTGCAACCGTAGCGATCTGCTCGCCGTAGATGTTGCCGGTAGAACCATCGATCGAGATCCAATCGCCCTCAACGAACTTGTGGCCGTTGATCTCAAAGGTCTTAGCCTCTTCGTCGATCTTCACATCGTTGTCATTGCCGCAGCCGGAAACACAGCAGGTGCCCATACCACGGGCAACAACGGCCGCGTGGCTGGTCATGCCGCCGCGGACAGTCAGGATGCCCTGAGAGACCTGCATACCGACGATGTCCTCGGGAGAGGTCTCCAGACGGACCAGAACGACTTTCTTCATCTCGCCGGACTTGACCTTCTCCTCTGCTTCCTCAGCAGTGAAGACGATCTGGCCGCAGGCGGAACCGGGAGAAGCTGCCAGGCCCTTGCCGACGACCTCAGCTGCCTTCAGGGCAGCAGCGTCGAACTGGGGATGCAGCAGGGTATCCAGCTGCTTGG
>ENA-OPBL01001672-OPBL01001672.1-human-gut-metagenome-genome-assembly--contig:-NODE-1672-length-18759-cov-2.792772_pt1 | contig 18759 bp, 13 predicted proteins | sample MGYA00241073_ERZ501461 | MGnify/ENA primary metagenome ERZ501461 (study PRJEB25962, sample SAMEA2042630) | human gut metagenome | biome: human gut; feature: human-associated habitat; material: faeces... | reverse complement strand
CGGCACATCTGTGATGTGCCGAATTACCCGACCCCTCACACATCTCGTGCGCCTGTTGCCGCCATGTTGCTCACAAGTTTTTTTGACCATATGCGGAAGAATATCTATGTCAAGACTTGTATAGCAGATTTTTAGTTTCTACTATATCTATACGATCTTTCGCGACACGACCACAATATGTTGTGCATAACGTGAGCAAAAGACGTGGAAAACTCGTAAAGCATGGGGAAAACTTCCCAGCGAGTAGTTGGAAGCAATTGCAGGTTAACCATCGATCAAACGTAGGAGAGAAGCTGCATGATTACATCAATCATCAAACGAGATGGACGCGAAAAGGTCTTCGACCAGACCAAGATCGCCGATGCGATCGAGAAGGCGTTCCAGGCATCAGGCGCGATGCAAGATCGCTCTGTCGCCGAACAGATCACCGATTCGGTCATGGAAAAGCTCGAAGAGGGTGCCATCGAAGGTACGCCTACCGTTGAAGGCGTGCAGGATCTTGTTGAAGAGGCGCTCATCGAGGCGAACTTCAGCCAGACCGCAAAGGCATACATCCTCTATCGCGCCGAGCGCAACCGCGTGCGCGACGTGAACAGCCGTCTCGTGCAAACCCTGAAGGACATCACGTTCTCTAAGGCAAGCGGTTCGGATATGAAGCGCGAGAACGCCAACATCGATGCCGATACCGCCATGGGAACCATGCTGAAATACGGCTCAGAATCCGCAAAGCAGTTCTACGAGATGTGCGTCATCGATCCGAAGTTCGCACGCGCTCACCGCGAAGGCGACATCCACATCCACGACATGGATTTCTACACGCTCACTACTACGTGCTGCCAGATCGATTTGCGTCGCCTGTTCAAGGGCGGTTTTTCCACCGGTCATGGCGTGTTGCGCGAGCCTAACGACATCGCCAGCTATTCGGCACTCGCTTGCATCGCCATCCAGTCCAACCAGAACGATCAGCATGGTGGCCAGTCCATCTGCGACTTCGATTATGGTCTGGCACTCGGCGTGCAGAAGACCTTCAAGCGCCTCTATAAGAAGCACCTCTTCGAAGCGCTCAGCCTGCTCACCGATGTGGAGAATCCCAAGGAAACTGCGGAGACCATCATCGGTCGCGTAGAGGGCGAAACGGGCAAGTGTGCAAGCTTGGTCATGGACGCAACCTTCGAAGGTGCCATCCAGCAGGAACTCATCGATCTGGGTATCGAAGAGGCGGTTGCCAAGCGCATCCTCGGCTATGCAGAAAGCTCCGCGAAAGCCGATACCGATCGCACCACGTTCCAGGCTATGGAGGCACTCGTTCACAACCTGAACACCATGCACTCCCGCGCTGGCGCTCAGACTCCGTTCTCTTCGATCAACTACGGCATGGATACGTCTGCTGAAGGCCGCATGGTCATCAAGAACATCCTGCTGGCAACTGAAGAAGGCCTTGGCAGTGGCGAAACGCCCATCTTCCCCGTGCAGATCTTCCGCGTGAAGGAAGGCGTGAACTACAATCCGGGCGATCCGAACTACGACCTCTTCAAGCTCGCTATGCGCTGTTCGGCTAAGCGTCTGTTCCCGAACTTCAGCTTCGTGGATGCGCCTTTCAACCTGCAGTACTACAAGGGCACGCCCGAAACCGAGATCTCGTACATGGGTTGCCGTACGCGCGTCATGGGTAACGTCTACGACCCCAGTCGCGAGATCACCACAGGTCGTGGCAACTTGAGCTTCACCTCCATCAACCTCCCACGCCTTGCTATCCGCTCGAAGGGCGATCGCGATCTGTTCTTCGATCTGCTCGACGCTAAGCTCGCGCTCGTTGTCGGCCAGCTCGATGAGCGCTTCAAGATCCAGGCGAGCAAGCATGTCTACAATGCGCCGTTCCTCATGGGTCAGGGCGTGTGGATCGATTCCGAGAAGCTCTCCATGAACGATACGCAGGAAGAAGTGCTCAAGCATGGCACGCTCACCGTTGGCTTCATCGGTTTGGCTGAGGCGCTCGTGGCGCTCACGGGCAGCCATCACGGTCAAGATCCGGAATCTCAGAAGCTCGGCCTCGAGATCGTTGGTCACATGCGCGGCTATCTCGATCGCTTGAGCCAGGAGCGCAAGATGAACTACTCGCTCATCGCTACGCCTGCTGAAGGTCTTTCCGGCCGCTTCGTGCGCATGGATCGTGAGCGCTATGGCTCCATTCCCGGCGTTACCGACCGCGATTACTACACCAATGGTTTCCATGTGCCGGTCTACTACGACATCAACGCGTTCGATAAGATCTCGCTTGAGGCGCCGTATCATGCGCTCACCAACGGTGGTCATATCTCCTATGTCGAGCTCGATGGCGATCCCACGAATAACCTCGAGGCGTTCGAGTCGATCATCCGCCACATGAAGGAATCCGGTATCGGCTATGGTTCAGTGAACCCTCCGGTCGATCGCGATCCGGTCTGCGGCTACAACGGCATCATCGGCGATCGCTGCCCGAAGTGCGGCCGTGCCGAAGACGACAACGTCCGTTTCGAGCGCATTCGTCGTATCACGGGCTACTTGGTAGGCACGCTCGACCGCTTCAACGACGCGAAGCGCGCTGAAGAAGCCGACCGCGTTAAGCACGCTGTCAACTAATGACTACGCTTAGGATGTACGGAACCGCACCCGAGTCCATCGTTGATGGACCGGGCCTGCGGTTCTCCGTTTTTGTGCAGGGGTGCACGCATCATTGCCCAGGGTGCCACAATCCTGAATCGCAGCCTTCTGATGGGGGCTATTTGTGCGAGCCTGCCGATATCGTGCATGAGATCCATAAGAACAAGCTCATCCATGGGGTCACGCTCACGGGCGGGGAGCCATTCGAGCAAGTCGAAGGCGTGTTCGAACTCGCGCAGCTGCTCAAGGCTGAAGGCTACGATCTGTGGATCTATTCGGGATATCTCTTCGAAGATCTTATGGCAGGGCACCCTCATGAAAAAGCACCTGATCTGCTTGCGCTCTGTGATGTGCTTGTTGATGGCCCCTTCGTCGAAGCATTGCATAGCTACGATCTGAATTGGGCCGGTTCGTCGAATCAGCGTGTGATCGATCTTCCCGCAACGCTCAAGAGCGGGGAAGTAGTGCTCTGGAAACAGGATACGATCGATTTCGAGGCACCGAGTTCGTGGTAGAGGGCGCCTTTCGGGTCGTTGCTCGAAGGAAACTGCGCGTTCGCGTGAAGCGGAGAGCGGAGATACAGGAGAGTTAAGGGTATAAAAAAGTCACCCTCCTAGGATGAACCCACCTAAAAGAAGGTGGGTGTTCGCAGCGAGCTTCCTGGCTTTCGTATCAACGGATACGAATCCCCATTTCACACGCAATGTAGAACTCCCTAGTATTAGTCATCGGTCCATCGCGATATAGAGGGTGACAGCCCTCATTATAATAGGTTTGAATTAAAATGAAGTGGTTGTTTCATTTCCGTATGAAATGAACATTACTTTGAAGTCCTTCATGTTAGGTACGTGCCCAACATGCCTTGAGCGCGCGTTTGAAAAGAGTCGTATTGATCGCTGAAACCACCATACTGTTCTCCACGCAAGCCGAGGTCGTACGCTATCGCAAGTGCCTTGCTGCACAAGCAGCAGATAGCGCACTGGGCGTGAACGTTACCACGCCAAACGCGCTCGTTGAAGAACTCTGGGAAGTGTGGGGTAGCGGCGAGCGCTTGGTCTCGGATACCCAACGTAGATTGATCATCAAGCAGCTCTTAGCGGAGCAGAGCGATTGGGTTGACTCTCCAGGAACCGCTGAATTGCTCGTTCGTTTTTTGCGCGAGTACCTCTGCGAAGTGGATGAAGCGTTTCTTTGTGCTCACGAAAGCGATCTCACACCCAGCGATTGGGATATCGTATGTTTCATCAAGAAGTATAAAGAAGCTCTTGTGCAAGCGCAGCTGATCGAGCCCGTCCAAGCGCTCGAGCAGCTTGCATCGTGCGTGCAACTGGGAAGCATTATCGTTCGAACTCAAGACGAGCTGCCAATCTACTATCGTTCATTTTTGGCTGCGGTAGCAAAAGAGGTTCGCATCGAACAAGCGCAGATCGAAGCTTCTCCACGAGGGGGCGATGGGGCTTCTTCAACAACAGGTGAAGAGGTTTCTTCGAAAGAGTACGTATTGCTCAAGCCAGCAGGTTCAAGTGTGCGTGCATTCATGATCGATCAGGCTATACGTGCTGGTGGAGCGGGAACGCGCATTGTTGTTACCTCACCCAACCCGGTGGTAGCCTGCGATCTTTTGAAGCATTCGCTCTGTGCACAGGGTTACACGGTCATGCTCGATGCTCAAAAGACCTTTCGCGAAACGCTTTTCGGACAGGCGTATTGCGCTCTTGCCGGTATTGCAAATGACCAGGCTCAACTTAGTTACAACGAATTGGTGGAAGCAGCGCTTCTCTACCTGAACTCTCCCTATGCGCAGATTCCACCTTCGCAGGCAGAGCGCCTTGCAAGCGCTTTCAGGAGCGATCGGAGCATTACGCGCGAGGACATTCATGCTGCGCTTGCGTCTTCAAAGAACTTCGGAGTGTTCGAATCCTTGTTCGAAGATACCGAAGGCGGCATCGTGCTTTCCTATTTCGAAGGCTTGATCCATAGCCTCGATCTCGATGAAGCGCAGAAAGTGGCCGAACGTGCGGCTATTGCTCGCTTGAAGCAGCTCTATTTTGACGCAGCGGACTTGGGGGTCGATGCATACGAACTGGTTCCTCTGGCCGAGCGTATATCCGTTCCGTATGGCTATTCCATTGCGCAAGCAGAAGAAGGTTCTGCTCTGGTGGAGGCAGAAAAGATCCCATCGTTTCTCGAAGATGATCGTGCAGGAATGCCGTGCATCCTGTTCACAACATTCGAACAAGCTTCGGCGCTCCCTAAACACTCCTGCGATCAGGTAGTGCTTACCGAACTGAACAACGAATCCTATAGCGGTAAGATCCATCGCTCTACGCTTTCCGATTTTCTTGAACGCTATAGCCTTCCCTTCGAAGACCATACGATCGAGACGCTCGAGGCGCGTTTCAAGCGTGTATGCGCCCTTGCTTGCATGCAGGTGGTGTTCGAGTATGAGCGGTATGACCGCAATGGTGAATCATGCTATCCGGCGTTCTTCCTAGAGACATTCATGAACGAACGGGCGCTTGCGGGTTGTCCTGTGGAAGTGCGCGAAGCAGGGGAGGAGGCGTTCGATAGCGCATCACGCTTATCCTTGCAGCCCGTCGAGTTGGAAGCAGAGATGCCAGCAGAGCGTGGTGTTCTGAACGCGGAAGATCGTATGCATCTGCTCACGTACGAGCAAGACAAGGAAGGGATAGAACGCCTAGTTGTTTCACCTTCGGCCATCGAGACCTATCGTAGCTGTCCCTATAAGTGGTTCGTAGAGCGCAAGCTTCGCTTGGATGATGAAGGTGAAGCTTTCGGCGGGCGTGAGATCGGGGCCTTCGTGCACGGTGTGTTCCAGCGCTTCTATGAAGCTTGGGCGCTTCAGGGATATGATCGCGTTACTCCAGAAACGCTGTCTCTCGCACAAGAGTTGCTGGCGAGCGTCTTCGAAGAATATGCAGATGAGCAGAAAAGCATGCAGCCTGGCGATCGTTTGATAGCGGTGAGTGAACTGGAGCGCCAAGAGCTTGAACAGCTGAAGAGCAAATTGCTTGCTAACCTATCCTTTCAACAGAACCTATTTAAAGACTTCCATGTGCGTAGCCATGAATACGCCATACGTGCGGAAGACAAAGTTACCTATGGTGGTGCGATCATCAACGGGCGCATCGATCGTGTCGATGTGGATGACAAAGGAAATTTCATCGTGATCGACTACAAGGGCTCTATTGCGAAGTATGCTGCTGGTTTCGATCCTGATGCATTGGACGAAGAGGAGTCCTTTGAAAGTCCTGAGAAGATCCAAGCGCTCATCTATGCTCAAGCGTTGCGTCGCAAAGAGGGGCTGCAACCTAAAGCAGCTCTCTACTTGAGCTATAGCGCAAAGAACGAACAAGCCTTGATGCGTGGCTCACTTGCGCAAACGCTCATCGAAAGCGAAACGCTCTCACGTGCGAGCTGTGTAAAAGGCAATTTCGAGTCATTTCTCGATCTCGTCGAAGAGGATATCGCTCGCACGATCGAACGTATGGAATCTGGAGATCTTGCTCCCGATCCTCGCACCAAGGAAGCTTGCACCTATTGTCCGGTGCTCTATTGCGAAAAGAGGGCAAATGGATCTTAGTAGTGCTACTTCATCACAGCAGCAGATCATCACTACGCTCGATGCGCCTCTTTCGGTTTCTGCAGGCGCAGGGAGCGGCAAGACCTTCACGCTCACCAATCGCATCGGATATGCGTTAGTGGGTGAAGCGGGCGCGAAAGATGCGTTCATCGATAGCATCGATGAAGTACTTGCGACTACCTTCAGCAAATCGGGTGCAGCTGAGATGAAATCGCGCGTGCGTTCGCTTCTTCAGCAGGAGGGCCTCGATGAACAAGCGCTCATGATCGAAGACGCCTGGATTACTACGATTCATGGGCTGTGCGCGCGCATCCTTCGAGAGCATGCGCTCGAGTTGGGCATCGATCCTGGTTTCGAGGTTGTCGAAAAAGCAGAATCAGAAGAGCTGTGGTATCAAGCGCTCGATAGTGTGCTCAAAGATATTTCGGATGAAGGCAACACCCCGCTCAAGAGGCTTTTCGACTGGTATCCCAAAACGAAATCTCCTTTTGGTGGCGAATCGCTTTCGATGCTGCTCACGAAGCTCTGGGAAAAAACGCTTGCTATGCCACAAGGGTTCGAAAGCGTAGTGCTACCGCAGGCAGAATTCGACCATCAGCGTTCGCTGCGTCGCATGATCGAGGTGGCGCAGGATTATGAGCGCTTTGCTCGATCGCTGGGTGAGGGAGCCAACAAAACCATCCTGAGCAATGTCGATGGACTGCAGGCAGCCATCGCGAAAGCGCATCACTATCTTGAGCAGCTCGATTCTTCGAAGACCGACTTTTCAAACACGCAAGTTTGTCTTGACTATCTTGATGTGCTGCTTTCGTTTCCTAAGCTCAAAGCTTCGAGCGGTAAGGTAAAACCTGATGCGGAAGTTTTCGAGTACTACCGTAGCGAATACGCTGAAATTGCTCATGCTGCCATCGCGGATGCTTCTGCTCGCCTCTCCGCTGATCTGCTCACGCTCACGCGTCTGGTCGATCGTGTGTATCAGCAGCTGAAGGGCAGCGATCGGCTCGATAATGCCGATCTTTTGCGTGCCTGCAACCAGGCGCTTGAGCACCATCCTTCTATTGCACGCACCTATCAACAGCGCTTCAAGCTGATCATGGTGGATGAATTCCAAGATACTGACCTGCTTCAAGTTTCTATCATCGACAAGCTTTCGCGCGATCACGGGGTGAATGTGATGACGGTAGGCGATGCGCAGCAAACACTCTATCGCTTTCGTGGGGCCGATGTTGAGGTTTTCTTCGATCATCGCGTCATGCAACAGCAAGCGCATGAGAATCTTCAGGCGCTTTCGCTCCCTGATAATTTCAGAAGTCATGGCGATGTGCTCGCTTTCGTCGAAACTATCTTCTCTCGCCCTGAATTCTTCGGGGATCGCTTCCTTGCGCTTCGTCCGCAAGGTGCCGTGAGCAAAGATCTAGATCCTCTCTTCGAAGAACGACCTCGTATTGAAGTGGACGTTATCGAAACTTGGAGCAAGGGGGGAGGAATCGATGATGCTCGTAGGTTGGGGGCAAAGCGCATAGCAGCGCATTTTGCTTCTTTGCGTGCTGAAGGAGCTTCTCCTGCGGATATGGCGATCCTTCTGGGAGGAATGACCAATGTGGCACTCTATATCGAAGCGTTAGCTGAAGAAGGATTTGAAAGCATCATCTCGGGTGGTTCGGTGTTCGCTTCGGCACCTGAAGTGCAACTGATAGAAGCGCTTATAGCGGTCGTGGCTGATAAGCGCGCTTCAAGCGATCTTTATACGGTGCTCTCTTCGCCGCTGTTCAATCTTGGGGACGATGCGCTCTTTGCGCTCGCACACTTCATTGCGCCCGATGATGGCAATGGGGTCAAACTTGCAAGAGGTGCTTCGTTTGCGCAACGATTCTGGTACCTTGCAGAAATGCTGCTGACCGAAGATGAAGAGACTGTGCTTGGTCTGATGGGACGCTTCTGCCTTTCGTCCGTTCAGCGTGAAGAGCTACTTCGCTCGCTTCGCCTTATGCAAGCGCTGTGCGTCAAGGCTAGTGACGAAGGCCTTTACCAGGCGCTGCATTCTCTCATGAAAGATTCTGGATGGCTCTATCGCTTGCAAGCTGCCCGAAGCGATGGTCAAGCGGTGGCGGGTAATATATTCAAAGCACTCGAGATCGTTCTTGCTTGGCAACAGCAAGCGTGCAGCATCCCGCATCTTGCCCGGCGTTTCTCCGATTTCTTGGCAACCTCTAAAGAAAAGCCCGGAGTGTTGTCTACGAGCAGAAGCAATTTCGTACGGATCATGACCATCCATTCGAGCAAAGGTCTTGAATTCGATCACGTTGCGGTGGCAGAGCCGCATGAAGGATTGCCCAAGCCCACTAAGCTTCCCATGGAAACGGTGGGCGAGCGAGTCATCTTCGCCCTTGAACCGAAGTTGTCTGAAGATCCGCCGAATTTGCCTGGAGTTGAGACCAAGAATACTGATTCGCCGAAGAAAACCTATGAACTGCTCAAAGAGTATCTGACCGACCATAGCTCAGAAGCGTTTTCTGACGCACTCGATGTTGATGGTCTGTCGAGCGATCAGATAGCGTACGTGCTCGATGCGCGCATTGCCCAGGGCGCACTCGACGATGCGCTACGACTGCTCTACGTTGCTCTAACGCGTGCGAGCAAATCACTCTTCCTTTCTTTGACCAATAGGGGCAGTGCTAAGTTCGCCTATAAAGGGGTGTTCGAACTGCTCCATAACGTCTTGCAGTGGGATCTGACACCTGATAAGAAGTCCTTTTCCTTCGACTATGGAGGGTCTGCCTGCGCACACGTTCATCATGAGGCGTTGGTGGAAAAGCCGGAGGGTACGCAGAAACAGCCTGTCGAGATAAGCGAGTTCATCGTACCTGTTGCGCATGAAGGCGCGCTTGTACCCGGAGGGGTGCAGAGTGATCGCGATCGAGTGGTCTCCTATTCTGCTCTTGCCAGTAGCCATGACAAAGGCTTTTCGAGCACATCGGGCGATGAGGTCTTCGAAGAAGAAGCTTCTGTCACGAGTGACCTTGGGGGCAGTGGTGCACCAGTAGCTGTTTTAGATGACGATGAAGAGATGTTCCCTGAAGATGTGGCAGCGCTCGTGAAGCAACAGAGCGCAACGGCGCTTGGCACGGCGTTCCATCGCTTGGCTCAGCGGGTGATCGAATCGCGTACGGAGGTGGGTGTCGTGCCAGAATTGCCCGCATCTGCGTTCGCCGCACAGGTGAGGCTCGGCAGTCTATCGCAGCTGCAAGAAAAGCGCTTGGATGAAGCAACGCAGCGCTGGTTCGCAAGCGATCTCTGCAAGCGCTTCTTCGCCTGCGAGCATATCTATGCGGAAGTTCCCTTCATGCTCGAGATCAGCTCGAGCGATCGTCCTCTCTATCTTGAGGGCGAGATCGATGGCCTTGCCGTGAGCGAAGCCGATAAGGATCATGCGTTCTTCATCGACTATAAGACTGGCGGTTCGGACGAAGAAACGCCCGAACAATTGCATGAGAAGCATCGCCTACAGGCACAGTGCTATGCGCTTGCACTCATACGACAGGGCTTCAAAACGGTCGAGGCGCATTTCATTCGTGTGGAGCGTACGAGCAAGAGCGATCCCTCACAACCGCAGGAAGTGACGTACCGCTTTACAGCAGAAGACCGTGCAACGCTCGAAAAGGTGGTCTTGTCCGCTTATGAGGCGCGCAAGGGCTAGAAGGTCTCGCACCAAAGGTTACGAGTGGCAATTCGCGGTGACTCAGCGTAAGCTAGCTGAAGAATGAACACGTAAAGGAGAGCCATGGATACGCTCTTTACTCAGATGGAAGATGAAACGCGTCTTGCCCACGCGCCGCTTGCCGTGCGCATGCGTCCGCGCACACTCGACGAGCTGGTCGGGCAGCAGGAGGCGGTCGGCGAAGGCACCTGGCTTCGGGCTGCGATCGAGAACGACACGCTTTCTTCCATCATTCTCTACGGGCCCGCAGGTACCGGGAAGACCTCGCTCGCTCGCGTGATCGCGCACTCCACGCACGCTACGTTTGTGGAGGTCTCTGCCATCGGCGGCACGGTGTCTGATCTGCGCAAGGTCATCGCGGAAGCCGATGAGCGCAGACTTTACCCAGATCAATGCCACCGTTGCCGGCAAGAAAGACATGGAACAGGTCGTTAAGGAAGCTCAGGAACAGCTCGGCATGTATGGCCGGAAAACCATCCTGTTCATCGATGAGATCCACCGTTTCAATCGCGCCCAGCAAGATGCGCTGCTCCATGCGGTAGAAGACGGCATCGTGGTGCTCATTGGTGCGACAACGGAAAACCCGTTCTTCGAGGTGAATTCTGCACTGCTCTCTCGCTCGCGCTTGATCGAGCTGCATAGCCTTTCCGATGACAACATTCGCGAGATCCTTGGTGCAGCGCTCGTGGATGATCGCGGTCTCGGCGATGCTTATACGCTTTCAGACGAAGCAGCCGATGCGATCCTCACTTTATGTGCAGGCGATGCGCGCGCGGCGCTCACTACGCTCTCGCTCGCTTCCGATGTGGCGCGTGCGCAGAACGCTCACGAGATCACACGCGAAATGGTCGAGGTTGCCATGCCGCAGCATAGCCTGCCCTACGACAAAGATCGAGATATGCACTACGACATCATCTCGGCGTTCATCAAGTCGATGCGCGGCTCCGATCCCGATGCGGCGCTCTATTGGCTTGCCCGCATGATCGACGGTGGGGAAGACCCAAAGTTCATCGCGCGTCGCATCTTCATTTTGGCCTCGGAAGATATCGGCAATGCCGACCCGCAAGCGCTCCTTGTCGCTGAGGCTGCATTTAGAGCAGCTGAGGTGATAGGCTACCCCGAATGCGGCATCAATCTTGCCCAGGCGGCAGTCTATATGGCGCTCGCTCCCAAATCGAATGCCTCCTCGCAGGCGTACTTCAATGCGCTTGCCGAAGTGAAGAAGGGGCCTGCGCGGGCGGTGCCGAACCATCTGCGCGATCGTCATCGTCCAGGCAGCGAAGAGTACGGTGCGTATCTCTATCCGCACAACTATCCTGGAGCCTATGTTGAGCAGCAATATCTTCCTGATGGCCTCGAGCGCGGGTGTTTCTTCACGCCGAGCGATCGAGGGTGGGAACGTTACCGTATTGATTACTCGACGAAAGACTTTTCAGGCCTATAAAAGGGTATAATCGAGGAAATTTGGATTAGAAGGAAAGGTGTCGATATGGAGAATCTCATTCCGGTTGGACTATTCATCCTGTGCCTGGCTGGTGCGGTTGCGCTCCTGGCCCTTGCATATTTCTTGTATATCCTCGTCAAGATCATTCGCAACACCGTGAATGAAAAGGTCAACCCCATGCTCGATGATGCTGCTGATCTCATCAAGCAGGCTAAGCCCATCGTCGGGCGCGTCGATCCGCTCATGGATCGCATCACGCTCACGATCGATGGAGCGAATCTGCAGATCATGCGCATCGATCAGATCATGGAAGATGTGAACAAGATCACGGGCAATGTCTCCAAAGCAACGAGCTCGGTCGACAAGGTCACGCAAGCGCCGCTGGGTATCATCGCAAAGGCAACGTCTGCCATCCGCGAGAAGATCAGTCCGGTGAAGAATGCCGAAGGCACGGCAGGCGTGGTGCTCACCAATGTCGATAATGGTCTTGAGATCGTGGGCGAGAAGGTTGCCGATATGCAGGCCGATAACGCTCAGCGTGCAGCTGATCGCGAAGCAGCGCAGGAAGCGCGCGATAAGGCGGCCGAAGAAACGAACAGGACGGCTGCGAATCTTAAAGAAGCGGTCTTCATCAAGGCTAACGCAGACGCAGGCGCAAACTAGCAACACGAAGGAATACCAACATGAAGCATGTCGATCCGACGAGCAGTTCGTTGGATAATGAAGACAAAGAGTATCGTGAGGTAAGCCTGAAAACGATGAAAGCGGGGCGGTGGTTCTTCATCGCCTCGCTCGTCGTTTTATGCGGCATCATCATCTATTACACCACGGTCGTTTTGAACATCCTTTCCATTCCTATCGGCATCATCCTTTGGTCGGTCGTTATCGTGTTCTGTTTGCGTGGCATCGTTGATGGATTGGAGAAGCGGGGGGCGAACCGGCTGATCGGCACGATCGTGGCCTACCTGGTCATGCTCCTTGTGCTTGCAGCCTGCATATTCCTCATGTTCTCGCCCCTGTTCGGCGTGGGCAATCAGTTCGATTCGCTCATCCAAAGTGTTCCTACGTACATCTCGCAAGTGAGCGAGTGGTGGAATCATGTTTACGAGCAATACGCAGAATTCTTCCAAGATGCCACCATCAAGGAATACATGAACAGCGCATTTGCCTCGCTTTCCAGCTGGGCATCTTCTGTTGCTTCTCAGAGTGCGCAGGGGGTTGCTGCAGTTGGTTCAGGTGTTGCCAATACGCTGTTGGTCGTGGGCTTCGCGCTTGTTGTTGCGTTCTGGATCCTGCTTGAATTACCGGCGCTCAATAGAGAGATCTATCGCCTGCTTGGTAAGAATCATGGCGAAGATCTCGTTATGCTCGAGATCACGTTCACGCGTGTGGTAGGGGGTTACATCAAAGCAACGCTCATCCAATGCGGCATCATCGCAGTAGGGTGCGGCATTGGCTTTGCGATCATGGGCCTACCCAGTGCTGCTGCACTCGGTCTTATTACTGGTGTGCTCAACATCATTCCGGTTATCGGTCCATGGCTTGGCGGTGCGCTTGCGGGCATCACGGGTATCTTTATCAGCCCGCTCATTTGCATCATCGCGATCGTCTACACCGTTATCGTGCAACAGGTTGTCTATACTTTCATCTCGCCAAAGCTCATGTCTAATTCGGTTGACATCCACCCAGCGCTCGTTATCCTTGCTCTTATGATCGGCTCTGCGCTTGGTTGGGCAATGAGTGGATTTATCGGCAGCTTTATTGGTATGCTGCTTTCTATTCCGCTTGCGGCTGCTGCCAAATCGATCTTCGTATACTACTTTGAGAAGAGAACTGGCCGTTCTATCCTTGACCCCGAAGGAGTCTTCTTCAAGGGTAATTCTTCGGATACTCCAAACCCGCTTGCCGACGCAACGGGCGAAATGGCACCAGTTAGGGTTGATAGCAAGAACCAAAAGCACTGAATCATGCCGCGCTGTTGTATGATGCAAAAGCAAAGATTTTCCATTCGTCCTATCCACGAGAAAGTGTGTCCATGGAATATATGACCACGGCGGAGATCCGCGAAAAGTATTTGAAGTTTTTTGAGGAGAAGGGGTGCAAGCGCATGCCTTCTTCTTCACTTATTCCAGACGACCCATCGCTTTTGCTCACCGCAGCGGGCATGGTCCAATTCAAGCCCTATTTCCTGCAGCAAAAGCATCTGGAAGCACCCTACATCGGCACGACCACGGTGCAGAAGTGCGTGCGCACCAACGATATCGATATCATCGGCACCACGGGGCGCCACTTGAGCTTCTTCGAGATGCTCGGCAATTTCTCCTTTGGCGAATACTTCAAGAAGGAAATGTGCGCTTGGGCGCTTGAATTTTCGACTGAGGTGCTCGGTCTTCCGCTCGAGAGGCTTTATTTCACCGTGTTCGAAGATGACGATGAGACGATCGAGATCTGGCAGGACCTCGGCATCGATCCGAGCCACATCTCTAAGCTCGGTGAAGACGATAATTTCTGGCGAGCTGGCCCTACCGGTCCGTGCGGTCCGTGCTCCGAGCTGTACTTCGACCAGGGTCCTGAAGTAGGTTGCGGGAGCCCTGATTGCGCTCCGGGTTGCGATTGTGATCGCTTCCTCGAGTATTGGAATTGCGTCTTCACGCAATATGATGCACAAGAAGATGGCACGCTCGTGCCTCTGCCCAAGAAGAACATCGATACTGGAATGGGTCTTGAGCGCATCGCTGCCATTATGCAAGGCGTGGATAACAACTACGACACGGACATCCTGCGCGATCTGATCGCAGTGGGCGAGGACCTTTCGCGCAAAACGTACAAGACAGACGATGCTACCGACCTGGCATTGCGCATCATCGCTGACCACAGTCGTGCGGTCACATTCATGATCGCTGATGGCATCCTGCCTTCGAATGAGGGGCGTGGATATGTGCTGCGTCGCTTGCTGCGCCGCGCGGTCATGAAAGCTCATTCGATCGGCATCGAAGGCGCGTTCCTTTCGCACTATATTGAGAAGATCATGGAGCTTATGGGCTCGGTCTATCCCGAACTCATCGAGAACGAAGCGCTCATCAAGCGTATCGTGCTCTCCGAAGAGGAGCGTTTCGGTGCCACGCTCAAGCAGGGTCAAGTCTACCTCGAAGAGGCGCTTGACGAACTTGAAGGCAACGTGCTTCCAGGTGATCGCGCGTTCGTGCTGCACGATACGTATGGCTTCCCGATCGAGGTCACCCAAGAGATCTGCGCTGAGCGCGATATCACGGTCGACGATGAAGCCTTCGCACGTTGTATGGCAGAGCAACGCAGTCGCGCTCGTGCTGCTAATGCCGATGATGCAGAAGCCGCCTGGTCGAACTTCGGTGGCATCTATGTCGAGCTGCTCGAGAAGCTCGGACCTACCAGCTTCGTTGGTTATGACACGCTTGAGTGTGGTGCTATCGTGAATGCGCTCATCTGCGATGGTGAAGTGGCCGAGCGCCTGGAAGCAGGCCAAGAAGGCGAGATCATTCTCTCCACCACGCCGTTCTATGCTGAAATGGGTGGCGAAGTGGGTGATACGGGTATCATCTTCGCTGGCGAGAGCGTTGCTCGTGTACTCGATACGAAAGCTCCCGAAGCTGGTCTTACCGTTCATAAGGTGAAGATCGAGTCAGGCGCATTCGCAGTTGGCGAAGAGGTTACGGCTTCGGTCGATGCGAAGCGCCGCGCATCCATCGCGCGCAATCATACCTGCACGCACATCCTGCATGCGGCATTGCGCGAGGTGCTCGGTGCGCATGTGAAGCAGGCAGGTAGTTACGTTGGTCCCGACCGCTTGCGCTTCGACTTCACGCATTTCGAAGCGCTCACTCCTGAACAGATCGCGCAGGTCGAAGAGCTTGCGAATTCCTACATCATGCAAGCGATCCCGACTACGCGCTATGAGACTTCGCTCGATGAAGCTCGCAATTCTGGTGTGACCGCGCTCTTCGGTGAGAAGTATGGTGAAACCGTACGCGTGGTCGAGGTCGGTCAATTCTCCCGTGAGCTGTGTGGTGGGTGCCACGTGAACAACACAGCCGAGATCGGTTTCGTGAAGATCACGAGCGAGGGCAGCGTAGGTGCGAGCTTGCGCCGTATCGAAGCAGTGACGAGCTATGGTGCGCTTGCTTATGTGAATGGTATCGAAGCTGAGCTGCGCGAAACGGCCGGACTGCTTTCCGTGCCGATGTTCGATGTTTCCGAACGCACCGCTTCGAACATGACCGCCTATAAAGAGCTGCAAACACGCTTCAAACGTACGCAAAACGCTGTTGCGGATGACAATGTCACGGCGCTGCTCGACCAAGCAGTGCTCACTCCTGCGGGATATCCGGTCATCGTTGCACAGGTCGATGTGCGCGATCCGGGCATGCTGCGTAATTTCTGGGACGTGGTACGCTCCCGCATGGATGCGCCAGGTGCTGCAGTGCTCATCGGCGTCAAGGATGATCGCCCCATCTTACTTGCTGCAGGTAGCGATGAAGCAGTTGCTGCCGGATTCAATGCGGGCAACATCATCAAGACCATCGCGCCGCTCGTTTCTGGTGGTGGTGGTGGAAAGCCCACCATGGCGCAAGCTGGTGGTAAGGACGCTTCTGGTATTCCGGCAGCGCTCGATAAGGCGCGTGCAGAACTTGGCCTTGCCTAGGCTCATGCGAAAGATTTCCGCACAGAGGCCGCTTCAGGTGCTCGCGTGAGGGTCATGGCGCTCGATATCGGGGAAGTGCGTTGCGGTATCGCGGTGAGCGATTCCCAAGGGCGTATCGCGAGTCCCGTTTGCGTGCTTCCTACTCAAGAGGTGCTCGCGAACGCTTCTTCGTTTCGTCGTGTGGTCGAAGATTGGGAGCCAGAATTGCTCCTTTCGGGTTTGCCTCTGTCCTTGAACGGCGAAAAGGGTCCTCAAGCGCAACGTATCGAAGAACAAGCAGTTCGCATAGCGAAAACGCTCGATCTGCCGCTCGAATTCTGCGATGAGCGTTTGAGTTCTGCCGAAGCAAAACGTGCGCTCCGCGAAGGCGGCCACTCCGAAAAGTCGATGCGTGGTAAGGTTGATATGATCGCAGCTTCGATCTTCTTGCAATCGTGGCTCGACGCCCGTCACTGAACGCACTGCGAAAGGTATTTGAGTGTTTCGTCGTAAGGTTACGTATTCTCGCAAACCCACCCATGCTGCCCGTGCAGCGCATGCACGAGGGGAGCGCCAGTTCAGCAAATATGACACGTCGCTCATCGAGCCGCGTCGTTCGAAGAAGCCACTCTATATCGGCATCGCTGCTGTGGTGCTCGCCATCATCGTGATCTTCGGGCTGGTGAACTGCATGGGCTCTTGCGATAAGAACCCGAACATGCTCCCGAGCGATCAGCAGGCGCGCATCGAGATCCCTGATGGTTCTACGACCCAAGACATCGCCACGATCCTCTACGATGCTGGCATCATCGAGAACAAGAAAGCCTTCAGCAATGAGGTATCCCAAAAAGGCTATGGTTCTTCGCTCAAGACCGGCATCTACGTGTTCAATGGAGGCACGCCGCTCTCTGAAGTGGTCGAACATCTTGAAGCTGGTCCGAACCAGGCAGATAACAGCTATGTGATACCCGAAGGCTACACGATCAAACAAACAGCGCATGCTGTTTCGGAGGCATATGCGGGTTCGATCAGTGAAGCGGATTTCCTTGCGGCTGCACAGGATGCGTCACGCTTCTCCGATCGTTTTAGCTTCGTGAAGGATGCTTATAACAATTCACTCGAGGGTTTCTTGTTCCCTAAGACCTACGAGATCATCGCAGGTGCCAATGCCGATGATGTGGTCGCTCAGATGCTCACGCAGTACGAACAAGAGGTCAAGCAGCTCAACTACACCTATCCGCACGATGAAGGGCTCAGCGATTACGAGGTGCTCATCCTCGCTTCGATCATCGAACGTGAAGCTGCAGCGGATAACAAGAAAGCGGTTGCTTCGGTGTTCTACAACCGCCTTGCGATCGATATGGCATTGCAGTCCGATGCCACTACGGCCTACGTGATCGGGGGCGACCCGAAGCCCGAGGATCTGCAGAAGGAAGGCCCGTTCAACACCTATTTGAACAAGGGATTGCCTCCAGGACCCATCTGTTCGCCGTGCCTTGCAGCGCTCGAGGCAGCTTGCGATCCTGACCAGACCGACTACCTCTATTTCTATTTCAAAGACAACGGCCAGGGTGGGCTGGATTATTTCTTCAGCAAGACCTATGAAGAGCATCAGCAGGCGATTGCTTCATAGAGCAGCGCTCATATAGAGAGGGAACGTGTGGGGCTATTCGCGCCTGAAAAGCAGTTTTCGTCGGTCGCAGCGATCGATGCGGAATGGGACCTTCTGCGTTTGCACCTCACGCACGTACTGCTCGATCTCGATAACACGCTTCGCCGACGCGATAACGACGAAGTGCCACTTGAGGTTCGAGCATGGCTTACGCACGTGCAGCAAAAAGGCATCAAACCCTGCATCCTGAGCAATAACTTCCATGAGAACGTGTTTGCGGTTGCGCGTGAGCTCGACATCCCCATCGTGGCAAAGGCGATGAAGCCTCTTGGCAGTGGATTCAAACGTGCGCTCGAACTGGTCGGGGGCAGTGTGGAAGACTCCGTTATGGTGGGCGACCAGCTCTTCACCGATGTGGTGGGCGCACATCTCATCGGCATGCCTGCTTACTTGGTCGCGCCGCTCGTGGATGTCGACCTGAAGCATACTCAGCTGGTGCGCAAGGTCGAAGGACTCTTCTTGAAGGAACCTGCGCCCCAGAGCGGCATCTGCCTGCAAGATGACCGGGCGAACGCGGTTTCTTCATCGCGCGAGGGCGAATGATGGAGGTAGCGCGCATGCGCTAATTTCCTCGCAGGGAAATCAGGGGTTTTGATAGAATAAAAAACCAATGAAGGTCTTGCTTCTGCAGGACCAAGAGAACCTCATGAAAAAGGACGATTATGGAATACGTATCTGCTGGTGAAAGCCATGGTCCTGCCTTAACGGCTATCGTTACCGGAGTGCCTGCAGGGCTTTCGATCTCGGAAAAGAACATCAATTCCGATCTCGCTCGGCGTCAAGGCGGATACGGTCGCGGAGGAAGGCAGAAGATCGAGAAGGATCGTGTTCAGGTCCTGTCGGGCGTTCGCTTCGGCAAAACGCTCGGAAGCCCCGTGTGCCTTTCGATCAAGAACGACGATTGGGAGAACTGGACCGACCGCATGGCGGTATTCGGTGATGCGCCAGCAGATCTTGTGCGCGAGGTCATGTCCTTCAGCTCGGCTATCTCCTTGTCGAGTTGCTGAATCTTAGGCTGGTCGTT
>ENA-OPBL01001659-OPBL01001659.1-human-gut-metagenome-genome-assembly--contig:-NODE-1659-length-18856-cov-3.664539_pt1 | contig 18856 bp, 14 predicted proteins | sample MGYA00241073_ERZ501461 | MGnify/ENA primary metagenome ERZ501461 (study PRJEB25962, sample SAMEA2042630) | human gut metagenome | biome: human gut; feature: human-associated habitat; material: faeces... | reverse complement strand
TATACGCGCTCGCGAGCCACCCTTCGAGAAGGATATCCGGGGAGCGCATGGGACTCGCCTACGGGCGCGAGCGACTGGAGCCGCTGCTGCGTTCGGGTGGCGTGAGGAGGCTCGAGGACGCCGGGGAGCGCGCCATAGCGGCCATAGCGAAGCGGGCTGTCGCGGTCGGGGACCTCGCGGAGCTGCGGAGCCTTTCCGGGGCGGTCGCCCTCATCGAGGCATCCCGTGCCAGATGCCTTGATGATCTGGATGCGCTCCTGGAGAAGGGCGGAGATAGGGCGACGCCGCAGCTCGTCAGCTACGTTAAGGAAAAGGGGCTTCTGCCGAAAGAGCGACCCGCGCCCGCCCCCAGAAAACCTGTGACTAAATCGGGCATACGTCCCGTCGAAAACAGGCGCCAAGATGATGCAGGAATACGTATTCGCCAAGACGTTCAGGACAAGCGAAGAGAAGGGTCCGAAAGGTGATAGTCAAGGTTTACTACTCAGGCGGTCGCATCGACGTGTTCGACACAGACCGCATGACCGACGGCGTGCCGCAGCCGGGAAACCTGCTCACCAACTACACCCTCGACCTCTCTGACGTGAACGGCGAGAGCCTGTGGCTCTGCTCCTACTACTACGAGGCGGCCCAGGAATACAAGGACGAGAAAGGCCCGAAGGGCCTCCCTGTGGCCCGCAGGCGCGACGGTTGGAGCTTCCTTCTAGCCGACGCCGAGGACATGCAGAGGCTCAATCGCGTCACGTTGGACGGAGAGACCGTGCTAGTGCAGATGGCCGGTGAGCTCGTGGACGTGTCGGCGTTATCGTGGGCCACTGAAGTGATCGAAGTGATTGCCCCGCAGATTATACAAGCCCAGCGTTTTTCTGACTCTATTGGCTTGGAAAGTATCGAGAGTGTTGGCGTACCTCATTCCGCATGGCAACAAGTCTCAAACGCATACGGGAGGCAGGATGAGGGAATCCCAAGGTTTTAACCTTATGGAACTAAAACGCCGGATACGCGCCTCGCCCACATCCATTGAACCGAAGATTTCGATAGGGCGAAGGAAAGAGGGTCCACCCCGATTGCTTCGCACCTATCAACTGGCATCAGAAAAACAAGCTGCTCACGTGATAGACGATACAACCCAACACAAGCGACATCCCTATGTAGAACACGGCAAGTATCGCGGTCCATTTTGCCGAGCGAATCTCGCCGTAGGTGGCAGACACGCTTGCCGCGCAGGGCATGTTGAACGTGAAGGCGAAGATGAACGCGAGGGCCTGAGGCGCCGTGATCGAAAGGGCCAAAGCATCGCCGAGGTTTCCTGCAACCACCGCTGCACCGGATGCCGCACCGATCAACGCGGCATTGGGCGTTCCCGTGCCGACGAAGAGCGCTGACAGAACTCCCAGCGCCGATTCCTTCAGCACCAATCCGCACAGCCACGCCGTGAACGTCTGCCACGTTAGTCCGAAGAACAGGGTAACCGGCTCAATGGCCGTGCCGATGACATAGAGCAGCGAGCCTTCAACGGCCCCCGTGACGGTGAAGGTGAGCGCCCAGATGGCGAAGGCGAATAGCGCCACCACGCGGATGGCGCGCTTGAACATCTGCCAGCTCTTCAGGCAGGCATTGCGAGCAACATTTCCTAGATGCACCTTGTGGTAGGGAGGAAGCTCCATGACCAGACCGGCACGCTCGTCCTTGTCGACCAAACGCGGGCCGAAGATCCTCCCCACTATCCACATCAAGAGGATGCAGACGACGAAGATCAGTGCTATGACGGCCGGTGCCCCGAAGCCGAAGAACGCCACGGCAACGACCGGCACCACGCCCCAGGTGGATCCGCAGGGGATGGCCCAGGCCATGGCCACGGTGAGCATGCGCTGGCCCCATGTGTCGATCACACGCGAGCCGGATACGCCGCCCATGGTGCAGCCGAAGCACATGAGGAACGGCATGAGGGACTTCCCCTGAAGGCCGAAGCGGGCCATGGTTGAATCGAACACGTAGGATATGCGCGCCATGTAGCCCACATCCTCGTAGATACCGAACACGAGGTTGATCCCGAACACGTATCCCACCATCATGATGCCGAAGCACAGCGAGTTGAACACCACGCCAGAGAGGAAGCTGCCGACGATCTCGGGGGCGCCCGCTGAAGCCAGGGCGGCTGCCACCTCCCTTCCCAAGACGGATACGGCACCGCCGATCCCCATGATGGGAAACGCCGGTATAAAGGCAAGCATGAACCCGAGGAGGATCATGAAAAGGGCCAGGGGCTTGGACCAGCGCGACCCTATGGCGATGGCGTCGAAGCGGGAGGGCTGCGCCTGTTCCTCGGGAGCCACGACAACCCGGTCCAACAGCGACTCGATCCAGCGGAACCGGGCAGCGGCCTGCTTCTGGAGGGACGCGCCCTCTGTCCCGGGAACGCCTGCGGAGAGCAGGTGCGTAGGACGTGCCTGCATGTTCGCTCCCTTGTCCGCTCCCGCAGATGCGGCAGTACCCGGGCAGGCATCCGGGCCAGCGTTCTTTTCAGCGTTATCGAGTGCGCGCCCGATGGCTTCGTGCAGGTCCGGGTAGCTCTTGCGGTCAGTTGCCACCAAGGGCAGAACGGGGATGCCGAGGCGCTCCTCCAGCAGCGGGGCATCGATAGTTTTCCCCTGGGATTTTGCCACATCCATCAGGTTCAGCGCTAGAACTGCAGGCGTCTTGGTTCCTGCGAAGCATGCGAGCATGTACAGGCTGCGCTCTAGCTGCGATGCATCCGCGAACACCACCACTGCGTCCGTCTCACCCCGAACGATGAAGTCTCGGGTCACCTCCTCTTCCGGCGAAGCGGCATTCAGTCCATAGGCGCCGGGCAGGTCGACTACCTCGAACATGCGGCCGCCATGGGAGAAGGTGCCGCTTTTGTGCTCCACGGTCTTTCCCGGCCAGTTGCCCACATGCTGCCGCGCTCCCGTCAAGCCGTTGAAGAGGGTGGATTTCCCTGAATTGGGCTGCCCGAGCAGGGCTATTGTGATGTCGGTTCCGGTAGGTCTTCTCGATGCGCTTTTCGGCGTCTTCCTCTTGCCTTTGACAGGCACCGACGTTGCGCATCCACCGCACCCCTCGCAGCTCATCGTGACACCTCCACATCAATGCAATCACAATCGCTGCGGTCGATGGCAATGGCGCTGTCCCGTACATGAACGAGGATCGGGTATTTCTTGCGGTTCTGCACTACAGTGAAGCGGCACCCTTCGGTGATGCCCATCGAGAAGACGCGGGATAGGAATCGCTCATCTCCGCGAACAGCGCATATGCATCCACGACCGCCCGTCTCCATGTCAGTCAATCTCATAGCCTCATTCCTTTCCAAGTCTTGCAAATCAGAGGTTTTGCCAGAATGATACGAATGAGATTTGGATTCATCTACTCCATATGCGTGGAATCGCTCCATTTCTCAACTAAGTTTGCCATTGTTAACAATTTTGATTATCCAATGGATACTCTTCGTGATATTGATTAGAATCAAACCTAATCGGTGTTTCTCCAAGCACCAATGCTTGAATGAACGAATACAAGAGCTATCGAGATATGGAGCGCGATGCGCTTAGAGAGCACTACATTTGATGCATGGGCGGTAATGGGAGTGCCTAAGGGGATGAGCGTCATGACCCGCAAACCCCGTGGGATGGCGCTAACGCTCTCCGAGCCCATCGGGCACGGAGAGATGACGTTGGAGTTCATCTCACCTTGGTTCGCCGCTGCAAAAGTCGATTTCGCCTGCGATTATTGCCCGAATATGACGCAGAACCCCCTGCAGCAAGGCGAAGGCCGTTGGCTGTCGATCAACTACTGTTACGAGGGACGCTGCGAGGTAGATATAGGGCCTGCGGGATGCGCCGTGGTGAAAGCCGATGATTTCTGCATCAGCTGCGACGATCGTTGGCCTGACGGGTTTCGCTACCCGGCCGGCTATTACCGGGGAGTCGAGCTATGGATCAACACAGAGCTACTGAAAGACCCCTCACTTTTGCTTCTGGCTGAAGCGGGCGTATCCCTCGACAGCCTAGCCGATGCGGCAAATCCGGCCTCGGTATTCGCCGCAGATGACTCGTTGAACCTGCCTATGCAGCATATAGGCCTCGCGCTGGATTCGATGGAGGCCGCCGCGCACCTTGCCGTCGCTCGGTGCAAAAGCGAGCTTATCAGCCTTTTATTGGCCGTCGCCGACCATGATCTAGCAAATGCCAAGCCGCAGTCCCTGCTTTCCCCGCATCAGCTGAGAATCATCCGCTCTATCGGGGAGTCGATTCGAAGCGATCCGAACGACACCTATGACGCAAGGGTCCTCGCCAAAGACGCCGGGGTGAGCGCTTCAACGCTGAACGTGTGGTTTGCAGAGCTATATGGGAAAACGATCTCGGCCTACGTTCGGCATATGAGGATGGAACTGGCCGCATCGCTCCTCACCAAGGGAAAGTCAGTTGCCGACACTTCTATGGCGGTCGGGTATGCGAACCCGAGCAAATTCGCAGCAGTGTTCAAAAAGGAATACGGGTTGACTCCATCGGAATTCCGACAGCTGCATAGGCTGGCGACATAGCGCTATATTGCTTCGCCGCTTTTGGCGATCAATTCCTTTAGGAGTTCTATCTGATTCCTTGAGTCGTTCAGGCATGGTACATAATGGAGTGTACAGCCCGCATCTTCGAATCTGCGGCGCAGGACGATGTCGATGTCGTAGAGCGTCTCAAGGCAGTCTATAGAGAAGTTGGGGGCGACCACGAACAGGTCTGAGCCGCTTTCGGCAAATTCTTCAAGTACTGCATTCACAGACGGTCCGAGCCACGAGCGGCCTTTGTCGAAACGGCTCTGGTAGCCGATCCTCCAGTCGCATTTTGTAATGCCGAGTTTGTTGGCGACAGCTTGGGCCGTCCATGCGGTCTGTTCGGGATAGCTGTCTCCGTCTCTGATGTCAGAAGTTGGAATAGAGTGAAACGCGAAGAGCAGCTTGCCCTCATCTCCCCGACCGAAACCGGACGCCTTGATCGTCTCTGCAATCCCATCTATGTAAGCATCTTCCCTGTAGTAGTTTTCTACGAAGAGTAAATCGGGCTTGCGCTCCAACATCGCCAGAGATTCATCCAGCTTGTCCCGCACGGCGCCTGTCGTACTGAAGGCGCTCTGAGGGTAAAGGGGGATCGCAGCGATGTGATCGCAGCCCTGATCGGCCAATCCGCGTAAAGCCTCACCTACAGAAGGGCTCCCGTAGCTCATAGCATGGCTCACCACTGCGTCCATGCCAGCAACACTTAGCGTCGCTTCGAGCTTGCCCGCAAGGGATTCCGTTATCGCATCGAGAGGCGAGCCCGCCTCGGTCCAGATAGAGGCGTATTTTCCGGCGGAGACTGGAGCCCTCTTCGGGATGATGAAACGCTTCAGAACGAAGCTCCAGACGTGCGGGTTCATGGGGCAGATGCGCGGATCCGAAAGGAAGGAGCGCAGGTAGCTGGCCACCGCCTCGCTCGTCGGTACGACGGGGCTTCCGGTATTCAACAGCAATATGCCCGTTTTCCCCATACGACCTTCCAGTCCCGAACAACAAGCCTGAACCTCTCCGCACCCCATAATGCGAGGATACCTGCCAAGGCTATTGTAATCCCCGGCTCTCCCTCCACTGGGCTGGCGTCACTCCGAACTCGCGCCGGAAGGCCTCGGTGAAGCTGCTTTGGTGCGCGTAGCCGACAAGGCGGCTTATCTCAGAGACTTTCAACTCAGTGGTTTCAAGCATCTCGCACGCGTTCGCCATGCGGACGTCTCGCAAGTATTCGGCCACGCAAGAACCCATCTGCTCCCTGAACAGCTCGCATAGGCGCGTCCTTCCCACGAAGAGCTCATTCGCGATGGACTGGAGCGTGATGTTCTCCGCATACCGTGCATCTATTATCATCTGCGCTTCGTGCGCCAACCTCTTGTCCTCAGAGGGCGAATCCAGAAGATCTTCGCATCCAGCTTGCATTGCGGAATCCAAGACGTAAGCCAGGATCTCCTTGGTCTTCCCTTCGCAGAAGCAGGCACCTCCCGCGCTTGTTGCCCACGCAGGACCCATGCTCTCCAGCGCGTCTGTGATCTCGCGGGGATGGGCATTGGTGTCGCAGCTGCACAGATACGAAACGAGCGCCTCCTTCTCGTTGTCCGTGATACCGGGAAGCTCCTCGAAGAAGTCAGGGGTCATGCACAGCGTATACGAGCAGTGATGTTCTTCGGGGCTCATCTCGAAGGAGATGGCGCCGCCGCGCTGCCTGAACGAAAGCGTATTGCGCTCGCGGAGATAGCGGGACTGGACGGGGCAGAGCTTCGCCGAGCAATCCGTCATGGAGGTTATGCATATGTAGTCATCGGGGAACTCCACGAGGCGTGTCTGCTCGTTGATGCTGATCTCATGGAACGTGAACAGGCAGTTGTCGCTTATGCTGTGCGCCCATAGCAGTCCGTGTCCGCGCTCATCGCAAAACGCGCTGAGCGAACCGTGGCGGGACGGCTGTTCCGACATTTCGAGCTGTTCCATCTGCGGCACAAAGAATGTGTGCAGCTTGGGCGACACATCACTGATCATTTTGTACTCCTTCACTTGAAAAGGTATGCCAGATTGCAAGAACCTCCTTATTAAAGATTCCGTTCGCATTGCTTAGCGTTGCGTTCGCTCTTTGGAAACCTAAGACTGTACAGAGGCATTTTTGAGAATAATAGCTTAGCTATGTTAACCATTTCTAACTTAGCAGCGTGAACGGTCGATTTTCTAGGAAAGGAATTACAGGGAATATGAAATCAACGAAAATAGTGTCTCTCCTTCTGGCAGGTGTGCTCACCGCAGGGGCCTTGGCCGGATGCAGCCAACCATCCAGCAGCGGCGGAGAAGATCAGAAGAGCAGTACCACCCAAGAGCAAGTTTCGCAAAAGAGCTCTACCGAGCAGGAAGCAGAACAGCTCCTGCTCGATCTTTCGGGCAGTTATCGGGAATTGTTCCCGATTCTCTTCGAGGGTCAATACGACCAGATTTGGATTGATGATACGGCAGCAGTCGTCGGCGAAGCCGATGCAGTGACAAGCGTCGAAGCGCTCAAGGGTTCTGTGAGCGGAAACGCTTGGGGCGAAGAAGCCATTGCCACCTACGGAGAAGAGGGCGGCCCTTTCTATTGCGGATGGCTGGGGGGCCTCTCGGAGCTGACGATAGATGGCGACATGATGGAGATCAGCGGCAAAGACGCTTCTGGCCAAGAACTTTTCTCCAGCACATATCACTACAGCGGGATGGCAGGGGATCTCTATGTGTTCGAAAGCGACAATGATGAAGCGAGCACCTTCAAATACTTCGCCTTCCTTCCGGACACCCCTGAAAGCACCTATCACATCGAGTTTCGCTATGGAGACGCCGATGCCGATCTCGGCGAGTGGATGGCGGGCGACTACGCTTACTGGATGGCTGCCGGCATTCCCGTAGACTACACCCAACAACTCGTCGAAGACTGCATCGAGCTCTTCTGTGACGAAAATCTAGCTGAAGGTTAAACAGCCCTCTGGCCTGTCTTTCCCTCCATCAGGCGGCTCGGCAACGGGTCGCCTTTTCATTTTGCTTTCGGCTTTGGTTCGCAGTGGTTAGGAATCAGTCCGTTCTTTGCAGCCTGCGCTCGAATCTCAGATAGGTTTTAGCCAAGCATCTCTATGGAATAACGAAAGGAGCTTATTCGAATGCAACAAGATGAATCATCGCAAGAACTGCCGTCGGAGGCATCTGCGCCTCCGTCTGTTGACGAAGGCGCGCCATCGCGCAAGCTGGGGCTCGGATATCTTCTCGGGTTCGCGGGCCGCAAGCGCTGTCTGCTCTATCTCGGCTGCGCGCTCGCGGCCGTGGCCATGTTGCTCACGTTCGGCCCGTATGTCTGCATCTGGCTCGTGGCGCGCGACCTCATCGCCGTGGCCCCCGACTGGACGGCGGCCAAAGACCTCGCCTTCTACGGCTGGCTCGCGTTCTTCCTAGCCGTGGCGAGCCTCGTGCTGTACTTCTGCGCGCTGCTCTGCACCCATGCGTGTGCGTTCCACACGGCGAGCAACCTGCGCAAGGCCAGCCTCGCCCATCTCATGAAGGTGCAGCTCGGCTACTTCGACACGCACGCCTCGGGCGCGCTCCGCCGCGTCATCGACGGCTGCGCAGGGTCCACCGAGGGCCTCATCGCCCATAAGACGCCCGACACCGCAGGGTCGGTAGCCATGGTGTTGGGCCTCGTCGTCACCCTGTTCATCTTCGATTGGCGCATGGGACTCGCATGCCTCGTGGCCGCCATCCTGTCCCTTGCGTGCATGTTCTCCATGATGGGCGGCAAGAACGCGCACTTCATGCAGCGCTACATGCAAGCTCAGGTGAACATGGCGAAGGCCGGGACGGAGTACGTGCGCGGCATCCCCGTCGTGAAGGTATTCCAGCAGACCGTCTACTCGTTCAAGGCGTTCCATGACGCCATCAAAGAGTACTCGGAGATGGCCGAGAACTATGCAGTGAAGGTGTGCGCCAAGCCGCAGGTGACCTCTCTCACCGTCATCACCGGCGTCGCCATCTTCCTCGTCCCGACGGTCGTCTTTCTCGCGCCCGGAGCGCAGGCGGAAGGTGCTACCTCGTTCGCAGGTTTCATAGCGAACTTCGCGTTCTACGCCATCTTCTCCGCCATCATCGCCACGGCCGTCACGCGCCTCATGTTCGTGATGGAGGAGTTCGAGATTGCATCTGACGCCGCCAAGAGGACGCATGACATCTTGAGCTCGCCGATCCTCGCCGAGCCCGCGCACCCCGAGGCGCCGCATGGCCACGACATCGTCTTCGACCACGTCAGCTTCCGCTACGAGGGTGCCGAGCACGACGCCCTGGCTGACGTGAGCTTCGAGGTTCCGCAAGGGGCCACGGTCGCCCTGGTGGGACCCAGCGGGGGCGGCAAGACCACGGCAGCGAGCCTGGTCCCGCGCTTTTGGGACGTTGATGCGGGCTCGGTGCGCATAGGAGGCGTCGACGTGCGAAAGATCGATACGGCCGAGCTCATGAAGAGCGTGTCGTTCGTGTTCCAGGACAACCGCCTGTTCAAGAAGTCCATCTACGAGAACGTGGCGGCAGCCCGGCCCGATGCCACGCGCGACGACGTGATGGCGGCTCTCGCGGCTGCCCAATGCGACGACATCCTCGCGAAGCTGCCGCAAGGCGCAGACACCGTGGTGGGAACGGACGGGGTCCACCTTTCCGGCGGGGAGAAGCAGCGCATCGCACTCGCCCGCGCCATCTGCAAGCAGGCGCCCATCGTGGTGCTCGACGAGGCGACCGCCTTCGCCGACCCGGAGAACGAGGCGCTTATCCAAAAGGGCTTCGCCGAACTTGCCGCAGGCCGCACCGTGCTGATGATAGCCCACAGGCTCTCCGCGGTGGTGGGAGCCGACAAGATCGTGGTCATCGAGGATGGGCGCGCCGTCGAGCAGGGCACCCACGACGAGCTGATCGCGTGTGGCGGCCTGTACGCGCGCATGTGGGAGGAATACCAACGGGCGGCGCTCTGGCGCATCGCGTCCGATGCGCCGGCCCAAGAGGAGGCGGCAATCGCGTGCGTTGCTTCCGCCGGGGAAGGGAGTGCGCGATGAAGGGGATGAGAGAGAAGTACGCCCTCACAGCGGAGGGCGCTAAGAACATCCGCCTCGGCGCCTTCTGGACCGTGGTGGTGAACCTCATCGCCATGTTCGGCATAGGGTTCTTCTTCCTGTTGATGGAACAGCTCGTCTCGGCTCTGACGGAAGGTGCGCCCCTGCCCGACATGCTGCCCTACGCGATAGGCCTCGCCGCGTTCGCGGTCGTGCTCTGGATAGCCCACTGGTTCCAATACGATTACACCTACGGCAAGACGTACCGCGAGAGCGGCAAGCAGCGCATCGGCCTTGCTGAGCGTCTGCGCGAGCTTCCGCTGTCGTTCTTCGGGAAGCGCGACCTGGCGGATCTGACGGAAACTATAATGACCGACGCAACCACGATGGAGCACGTGTACTCCCATGTGCTGCCCTACCTCTACGGCACCTACATCTCGACGGGAATCATCGCTGTGTGCCTGCTGGTGTTCAACTGGCAGCTTGCCATAGCCGCCCTCTGGTCGGTGCCGGTGGCGTTCGCTATCCTGTTCTGGTCGCGCCGCTTCACTGCCCCGCTCATGCGCAAGACGCGCGCAAGCGCCCTGGCCATGACGGAGAACACCCAGGAGATGCTGGAGTGCGTCCGCGAGATCCGTGCGACGAATCTGGCCGGCTCCTACCTCAGGCAGGCCGACGATTTCATCGACCGACTCGAGAAGATGATGTTCAAGTCAGAGGTCTCGGCAGGCATCCCGGTTCAATCCACCCAGGCGATCATGCGCTTCGGTATCGCCACTACCATTCTCGCTGGCTCGCTCATGCTCGCCGACGGCTCCATCGGGTTCATGGTGATGTTCGGCTTCCTGCTCGTGGTCTCGCGCATCTACGCGCCCTTCGATCAGGCGTGCATGATGCTTGCCGAGCTGTTCATGGCCACCGAGGTCGCCGCTCCCCGCATGAGGGCGCTCCACGACGAGCCTGCTGCCACGGGAAGCGATGTCTTCTTGCCCCACGGTCACGATGTGGCATTCGAAGGCGTCACCTTTTCCTACGGCGATGGCGCGGATAAGGTCGTGAGCGATGTTTCCTTCGATGCCTTGGAGGGCGAGGTCACCGCGTTGGTCGGGCCATCCGGATCGGGCAAATCGACCCTCACCAAACTGGCGGCGCGCTTTTGGGATGCCGACAGCGGGCGCGTCCTCGTCGGCGGTATTGACGTGTCTACCGTCGATCCCGAAACGCTCCTGAAGGACTACTCTGTGGTCTTCCAAGACGTGCTCCTCTTCGACGACACGGTGATAGGCAACATCCGGCTGGGACGTCGCGACGCGAGCGATGCTGAGGTGCTGGCCGCTGCCGAGGCCGCCATGTGCGACGACTTCGTGCGCAAGCTGCCGCAGGGCTACAACACCATGATCGGCGAGAACGGAAGCAGGTTATCCGGCGGCGAGCGCCAGCGCATATCCATTGCTCGCGCGCTTTTGAAGGGATCGCCCATAGTGCTCCTCGACGAGGCCACCGCCTCCCTCGACGTGGAGAACGAGTCCCAGGTGCAGCAAGCGCTGTCGAATCTGCTCGCGGGAAAGACCGTCATCGTCATCGCGCACCGCATGCGCACGGTGATGAACGCAGACAAGATCGTCGTGCTGGACGAGGGCCGCGTCGTGGAGCAGGGCACGCCGCAGGAACTCCTCGATGCAGATGGTCTCTTCTCCCGTATGGTTCAGCTGCAAACTGAAAGTGCTGACTGGACATTGAGGGGACCACAACTCCAAACTGCGGAGGTGAACTGATATGACCGAAGAGAACAAACGCAAGAAGTTCTTGCTTTCCGCATCTTCTGGGCGGCTTATGGTTTCTCTCAGCCTCCCCGCCATCGTTGGTATGGTGGTCATCGGCCTGTACACCTTCGTCGATGCTATCTATGCGGGGCAGCTCATCGGCACCGATGCCATGGGCGCGGTATCCATCGCCTATCCATTCACGTTCATCAACACGGGCATCGCTTGCCTGATCGGAATGGGCTCCGCTTCGGTGCTTTCCCGGGCTATCGGCGCCGGTAATCAAGATGTCATCGACGGGGTGATGGGTAACTTGATCGCGATGAACCTCATCCTGTCGATTGCCGTCACCGTGCTTGGCGTGTTCTTCGCGCAGCCGCTTCTGGCCCTGACGGGTGCCGAGGGGTCAATGCTCGACCTGGCCACGGCATATCTGCGCGTCATCTTCTGTGGCAGCTTGTTCGTGAACTTCGCCCAGAGCTCCAACATGGTAATGCGCGGCGAGGGTGACATGGTGAAAGCTATGCTCATCATGGGTGGAGGCGCTGTTCTGAACATGATCCTCTCTCCCATCTTCATCCTTTCGCTGCGCGATGCGGGGCTTGGGCTTGAGGGAGCCGCGACGGCCACGGTGCTCTCGCAGTTCATCCAAGGTGCCGTCATGCTCTGGTGGTTTGTCAGAAAGGAGAAAGTCGCCCGTATCCATCGCATCAAACTCAATCAAGATGTGCTGCCTGAAGTATTAAAGGTGGGAGTGTCTGCCATGCTCATGCAGGTGCTCACACTTGTCCAGCAGGCAGTCATCTACCGAGCTGCCGCCTATTGGGGCGGAGCTGAATGGCAGATCATTTTCGGCGCCGCGCTCCGAATCCAGGCTTTCTCGTTCATACCCCTCTGGGGCATGAGCAACGGATTCCAGCCTGCAATCGGCACGAATTACGGTGCTGAAAGGTACGGGCGAGTGCGCAAGATCATGGCATCGTTTTGTCTTGGGGCGACCGTGCTTTGCTTCGCGTTCTGGCTTCCTGCTATGACTGTGCCCGATGCCCTTCTCTCGTGGTTCATTACCGATCCGGGTCTTGTCGCTATGGGAGTAGATAGTTTTCGGTTGTTCTTCGCTCCCTTCTTTCTCTACGGCATCATGATCATGGCCATTACGTTCTTGCAGTCCATCGGACAAGGCGGCAAAGCAGCTGTCCTCACCATGGCTCGACCGCTTGTGCTTTTCGTTCCCATGGTACTGGCGGTACCGTTCTTTACCGGAACAGGCATCCTCGGCGTTTGGATCGCTTGCGTACTGACCGATGTGCTGGTGCTTGTAGTAGCCATCGGCATGGTCTTAACATCGTTTAGCAAGATGAAGAAAAAGGCTTGATTCAACCTGCTGACACATATGTATCTAAACGAAAGTGGACATCTACCGATTCATCAATGAGAACCTGGGTCTCAAACGCCAGGAACGTGGTATCTCAATTGCAGAACTAGCACGCCGTATCGGCATTGACAAGAAGCGCTTGTGGTACGTGCTTAACGGTCAGCGGGAGATGCGAGTGGATGAGTTTCTGAAGCTCTGCGTGGCGCTACGGATAGACCCGCGCTCCTTCGTCACGAGGGAGATGGTCGAGCAAATCACCGAGGCGTCAAGACCCAAGAAGTAACGAGCGCCCCATCCGGGGCGCTCGTCGTCTCAGCTCCTTCCAGCTTAGTAACTTATCACTTGTGCTTATTCATCCGAAGGCTCCTCGTCGTCGGACTGCGCCTCCTCTGCATCACCCCCGTCCTCTTTCCCTTTGCCCTTCCGCTGGTGAAGGGCGGCCAGCGCCGCCGCCAATGCGGCTACAACCGCCAGGCAGACCAACGGCACGATGTCGTTGGTGTCGCCCGTCTGGGCGAGCTTCGCCGCGGGCGTTCCCGGAGCGCTCGGATGCACCAGGTCGACGCTCTGGCCCTCGTCTTCGATGTCCTCGTGTGTGGCCACCACGTTCCCGTCGAGCGCAAGGCTCTCGAAGGCCACCATGCGGTGCCCAGCGAGCTCGCTGCCGTCGAAGGAGAACGAGACCTCCACCGAGCCGTTCGGCTCCTCGGGCGTGAACGCCACCATGCTCGTCAGGGGCAGCCCATCCGTCTCGATGGGAGCGGCGGTCGTCCTGTCGATGAGCGTGCCGGTCAGCACGTACTCGCGGCCAGGCTCAAGGTTCTCGTAGCGAACCTCGTCGATGATGGTCACGTCGTCGTCTGCCACGGCCTCGTGGTCACCGTCGTCCGCGTCGGTCGCGGTCGTGCCGATCTCGGGCGCGGGCTCGGTCATGCGCACCGTCTGATTCGCGTTGTCGAGGTCACTGTGCTCGAAGACCGTTTCGCCGTTGCGGTACAGCGTCTCGAAGACAACGATGTCGGTTCCTTCGAAGCCGGTGCCGTCGAACTCGAAGGTCACAGTCGCAAAGCCGCTCTCCTTCTCGGGAGTGAACTGCACCTCGCCTTCGACCGGGTTCCCGTCGATCAATACGGGCTCGCCTGTGGCCTTGTCCATCAGGACGCCGCGCAAGGCGTAGCCCTCGCCGGGGACGAGCCCCGCGTAGAACACCTGGTCCTCGATGCACACCGTCGAGTCGGCCGAGACCTCGTGGTCGCCGTCGGCCGCATCGGTCGCGATGGTGCCTATCTCGGGAGCAGGCTCCACTTTCACGGTCTGTCCCTCGTCGTAGATGTCCGCATGCGTCGCCACCTCGATGCCCTCGTGCTCAAGGCTCTCGAAGGCGACGATCTCCTTACCCGCGAGCGCGGACGCGTCGAAGGTGAACTCCACCTTCACGCGCCCGAAGGGCGCTATGGGGGCGAACTCCCTCTCGGACGTGACCTCGGAGCCGTTCACGATGAGCGGACGTGCCGTCGCCTTGTCCATGAGGGTGCCCTTCACCGTGTAGGTCCTGCCCGGCACGAGGTTGGCGTAGGACACCTCGTCGATGACGGTGGCGGCGCCCTCGGGCGCAAGCGCGTGGTCTCCGTCGGCCGCGTCGGTCGCCTCGGTGGCGAGCAGCGGGATGGGCTGGTCGTCCACGGTGCCCAGGTCGATGTCGAAGCCGGTGGCCGTGGTGTCGCGGCTCACGTTGAAGGCGTCCTCCCAAAGCGCGTAGCCCTCGTTCGCCTCGCAGCGGAGCTCCTGGATGCGGTACTCGCCGAAGGGAAGGGCGCCCAGCTTGTCGTCGGGCTCCGCCATGGAGCCGTCCTCGCCCTGGCCGAACCAGATGCCCGAGTTTTCTATCACATCAGAAGTGTCGATATAGTCCTCTTCGAGCAGCTTGTCGTTCGCGTTTACCGTATCCTGGCGGCTTCTCCATTCGGAGGAGGTGTTCAGCATGCCATTGCGGTCCGTCACGGCCACATGCGCCTCTCCCGTGGTCACGTTGGTGATGAGGAAGGGAACGTGCGCGAGCTTGCTGCCGAGGATCGAGCCCTTCTTCTGCAGGTGGGCATCATGGCGCACGACCTGGTCGCGCCAGAGCAGGGCGTCGCCCTCGCGGTCGCATGTGACGGTCTTGCCGTCCTCGCGCACCTCGAAGGTGCGGGGCGCGCCGTCGGTCAAAAGGTAGCTATCATTGGTCGCCGTCTCGGTGATGGTGTAGGTTCCGTAGGGCAGCGTGTCGGATGCGGTCTGGGCCGTGTAGGCTCCCTTCTCGGGGTTCCAGGCCGTCTCGATCACGGCCACGACGGCGCCCTTGGGCCTGTAGGTGTCCTCCACCATGACGCCGTGCTCGGACGCGTTCACGATCGTGAACCGGATGCCCTCAAGGGAGCTGCCAAGGTACCCGTCGGCGCCGAGGGGGGAATGGCCGGCCCCGCCCAGGGCCTCGCTCTTGCCGAGCTCAAGGTCGTCCTTCTCGATCTGCACGCCGCCGCGAGCGACCTCGTTCAGCATGCCGTCGGCCTCGACGAGCTGGTCGAACTGGCCGTCCTCCCGGATCTCGACGACATGGCTCAAGATGCCCTCGCGCACATATCCGGCGGGGGCCTTCGTCTCCACGACCTCGTAGGTGCCGAAGGGGAGCGCACGCGCGCCGGTGGTAGCCGTCCATGCGTCGAGCGATTCGTTGTAGCTGGTGGCGATGGTCATGACAGCATCGCCGGAAGCGAACTCCTCGGCCGCCTGGAACCTCCCGTCGTGGTTCGCGTCGTACCAGATGGGATTGGCGGAGCGGTTGTACACCGTGAACTCCGCGCCCTCGAAGGTCGCATCGCCCTGGGCGTAGTTCCAGAACTCCCCGTCCTCGTGCTCGTAGCGCTCCGCGTCGCCTTTGCCGACGATGAAGCCGCCGCGCTGCGGGTTCTCGCCGAACTCGCGTGTAGGCTGCACCTCGATGACGGCGGAGCCGCCCTGGGCATCGGCCGCGGTGACGCGCAGGCGGTGGACGCCGCGGTCGAGCAGATATCCGCCGGACGGGTCGAGCTCGCGCACCTCGATGTCGCCGAGGGGGATACCCTCGAACACCACGGTGGCGCCGACGGTCTCGCCCTTGACCGTCTCGGTGCCACTGCCTCGCTTGTAGCTCGCCTGGTAGAGCGCCCCGTCGAGTGTGGTGTCGCCCTGCGGGCTGCCATGTCCTGTCCCGGCGTCGAACTTCTTCAGCACGAGGCGCACGGTGATGGGAGGCTCGGCCGAGGAGAACGTGTAGTCGTTGCCAGGGCCGACCTCGTAGATGCCCTCGTCGAGCACGTAGCCGGCGGAGGCCCGCACCTCCTTGGCGTAGAAGGTGTCGCGGGTGGCGCCGAGGCTGCCTGACTCGCCTGCGCCGCTCGCGTCGGTGGTTATCGTCGTCAGGCGATTGCGATCGGCCTGGGCGTCCGCCCGTGTCCGGTAGATGCCGTAGACCGCCCCCGCGAGCGTGTAGTCGGGGTCGTCAGCCGCCCAGGACCGGGCCGCCGATTTCGACACCTTCACGGTGGTGTGGTAGGTGAACGAGAGGATCACCTGGGTCGAAGAGCCCGTGTAGAGCATGAAGGGCTCGAAGTTCGAGGGCACCTCGCCCGCGCGGCGCAGGATCTTGCGGCCCGTGGCGTCGTCGTTGATGAGCTGGCCGCTGTCGCCGAACCCGATCACGTTCCACTGCACCCAGTCCCGGAAGCCCTCGGAGCATCCGAACATGGCGTAGTTGCCGTTGCTGGAGTAGGTGTCGGCCATGAGGATGTGGGCGAGGGCCATGTATCGGTCGGGCGTCATGGAGCCGCCGCCGTACCATTGGCTCGGCCACAGCGAGGCGTCGAAGCCGGGCGTGCCGTAGGAGAACCAGATGTCGGCCGCCAGCTCCTCGGTGCGCCCGCTCGTGATCGAGAGCGGCGATTTCTCGTAGGTGCCCGCATCCGGCGTGAGCTTGGAGGGGTTGCCGCACCAGGCGGGCTGGCCGTCCACCTCGAACCAGGTGGTGTTGTAGGAGTCGTAGTGGATCTTGTCGCCGACGGTGAGCGTCGCGCCCTGGGCCGCGTGCGCTTTGGCGGGCGCGAGCGTGAGCAAGGGCACGAGGAGCCCTACCGCCAGCGCCGCCGCCAGGAGGACGTGCAGCGCCTTTCCGGGGATGCTGTTTCGGGTTGCTTCCATCACATCACCCCTCTAGCGGCTCTCACGGTCCAAAGGGCGCTCGGCGTCCTTCTCCATGGAATCGGAGGCCTCCTTGGCGGCGTCGGCGCGCTCCGAGAGGTTGCGGTCGTCCTTCGCGTGCTCCTCCGCGTAGCGCTTGCGCGCCTCGGAGAGCGCCGTCTTGATCTGGTCGGGCGTGACCTTGATGACCTCCTTCTCGCGCTTGCCGTCGTCGCCGACGATGGGGTTGCCCTCGATGTCGCGCACGTCGCGGCGCAACTGCACTTCGCGGTCGGCCAGAAGCGGGATGTCGCGCCAGTGCTCGCCGCGGAACTTCGAGGGGTTCACGTAGAGGGGGCTGAACTCGCAGCCGCCCACGTCCTTGCCGTCGATTACGGTGTCCTTGGGCAGGCGCACGACGTTGAAGGTCTTCTCCTGCCCCGTCTTCTTGTCGGTGTACTTGATGCCCTCGTGGACGAAGGACTCGTGGAGCGAGATGTAGACGTTCTTCTTGGGGGTGGCTGTCTCTTCTGCCATAGGTTGTCTCCTTTGCATCGTTGGCGCAGCGGCCGCCGGTAACGGGGGAAGGGCCGCATGCGCTCATTTGTTGGTCGGTCTTGCGGTGGCTCTCGCGAGCTAGGGTCCGCGCGCGCTGGCGCCCATGCGGCTCAGCCCCCCATGATGTCGCGCGCCCAGGACCCGCTCTTCACGAGCGAGAGGATGAGCAGCACGCACATGGCGAGGTACTGAAGCGCGTAGGAGAGGCCGCCCACGATGGAGTCCACCACCGGCACGCCCGCGCCCGCGGCGTTGAGGCCGCCCAGCACGATCGGGAAGGACACGAGCAGCACCAGGATGATGACGCCCGCGAGGCACACGGCCACGAAGTTCTTCAGGTAGCCCACGCCCATCTGGCGCGTCTCGTCGAGGGAGGTGAGCGCGAGGGGGATGGGACTGAAAGCCGCCATGATGTAAATCTGGATGGCGCGCGCCCAGCTCACGACGAGGGCGACCACGTAGGCCACGATGACGACGAGCCAGGACACGAGCGCCACCACGAGCATCGCGATGAGGGCGGCCACATCGTCGTCGGTCGTGGTGATGGATACCGCCGACAGGTCAAGCGGCATGCCGGCTCCGAAAAGGCCCACAACGCGGTCGATGGCGAGCTTCACCACCTCGTAGATAGCCGCCATCAGATCGAAGCTGTTCTGTATGAGGAAGAGGAACACCGCGAAGAAGACGAGCATGAGCACGACCTCCTTCACGCCGGGCATCGAGGCGTTGCCGTCCATCTTCTGAGAAACCTTCACGAGTTGCACGGTGAACACGAACGAGAGCATCCCGCAGCCGATGGGCAGGATCGCGTGCTGCCACACGCCGCGCACGAGGTCGTACATGGTGACGGTGCCCGCATGCCCGAGCATCTGGTCGAAGCCGGAGGAGAGGACGCCTCCCGCGCCTATGGACTTCAGCATGTCGGCCTGGCTTGAGAATATCCAGTTGCAGGTGTCGCGGAGGATCCCGCAGAGCCAAGCGTTGATGTCGCCCGCGATGTCGGCGAAGGCGAGGTTCGGGCACGCGAGCATGAGTGCGCACAGCAGGGCCGACGCCGAGAACACTATGGCGAACCCTCGGCTCGCCATGGCTTGTTTGAGGAACGCTGTCATGTGACGCCGCCTATCCGGCCACCGCGAACGAGCCGTTCTCGTACACCGCCGTGACGATGGTGGAGGCCGCGTCGTTCAGATGGAAGGTCGCGCTCACGCGACCGCCGCGCACGTCCAGGTACACCTCGCCGTCGAAGGAGGCGGCGGTGGCGGAGGGGGCGTGCGCTGCGCACCAGGAGCCGACGGCCGAGGCGAGCTCGCCC
>ENA-OPBL01001658-OPBL01001658.1-human-gut-metagenome-genome-assembly--contig:-NODE-1658-length-18872-cov-2.889462_pt1 | contig 18872 bp, 18 predicted proteins | sample MGYA00241073_ERZ501461 | MGnify/ENA primary metagenome ERZ501461 (study PRJEB25962, sample SAMEA2042630) | human gut metagenome | biome: human gut; feature: human-associated habitat; material: faeces... | reverse complement strand
GGACGCAACAGCGGGCTGCAGTGGCAGGCGCGCGCCTGGGCACAGGGGTTTGGCGTGCCGTATTTGCGCCGCGGGCGCAGCGGCAGTTTGGAAGAACTGTGCCAAAAACATAACGTAAGCGCGCTTTTGGTGGCAACAAAGCTTGGTCCGCAGGTATTTACTGAAGAAGGCAGGTTCTTTTTTCACCCCAGTATGGCCGATTTGCGCTTAAAACACGTTGCCGCGGGTGAAAGCGACCATTTAATAGAAGCGTTGGCCTTAAAGCCGGGCATGAAAGTGCTGGACTGCACTTTAGGGCTTGCCAGCGATGCGATTGTGGCAAGCTACGCGGTGGGTGCTGCAGGCAAAGTGGTTGGCGTGGAAGCGTCGCCGCTGCTTGCTTTTGTTGTGGCGCGCGGCCTTGCCTGCTATGAAACCGGCAGGCAGGACGTTGACGCAGCCATGCGCAGAATAAAAGCTGTACACGCCAGGGCGGATGATTATTTGCAGAATGTGCAGCCGGACAGTTTTGACGCGGTTTATTTTGACCCCATGTTCCGCTTCGGCGTAAAAACTTCGGCCAACATGAAGCCGCTGCGGCCGCTGGCCTACGAAAAGGAAGTTAACGCAGAGATAATAGAACTGGCGCTGAAAGCCGCACCGCGCGTTGTTATTAAAGAGCGCAGCGAAAGTTTTCTGCGCAGCCTGGGCTGCACGGAAATTCAGGGCGGCAGGTACAGCCGCGTAAAATACGGAATTATCAGGAGATAGTTATGAAAAAGCAAATAGCCGTTATTCTCGGCCCTACGGCAACGGGCAAAAGCCACTGCGGCATAGCCCTCGCCCAGGCGCTGGACGGCGAAATTATATCGGGCGACTCAATGCTCGTATACCGCGGCATGGATATCGGCACTGCCAAACCAACGGCGGAGGAACTGGCGCTTGTGCCGCACCATATGGTGGATATTCTGCCGCCGGAAGCCTCGTTTAACGTGGTTGATTTTAAAGAACGCGCCGAGCGTTTGATTGATGAAATTACCGCGCGCGGCAAACTGCCCATTATAGTTGGCGGCACGGGGCTTTACATTAAAGCACTGCTTGAAGATTACAGGTTCAGCTCCAAAGGTGAAGATTCAGCCCTGCGCGCGGAGCTTGAAGCACTTCTGGCTGAGCAGGGCAAGGAAGCGCTTTATGCAAGGCTTGAAAAATCTGCACCGGCAGAAGCCGGGAAAATAGATATTAACAACACGCGCCGAGTGATACGCGCCATTGAAGCCGCCGAAAGCGGGGATGACCTTTCGCACAGCAAAAGCGAAGAACTTGTTTATGACGCCGCTGTTTTTGGCCTGCGCATGGAGCGCAGCGTGCTGTATGAGCGCATTAACCGCCGCGTGGATATTATGCTGGAGCAGGGTCTGATAGAAGAAACGCGCCGCCTGCTTGAAGAAGGCGTGCCGGAATCGGCACAGTCCATGCAGGCTATCGGCTACCGGCAGACAGTGCTGTATTTAAAGGGTGAGTGGGATAAGGCTGCCGCCGTTGACAAAATTAAACAGGCAACGCGCAATTTTGCCAAAAGGCAGTTTACCTGGTACAAAAAAATGCCGTATGTAAAATGGTTTAACCTTGACGCAGAACCCAATTACGAAAATGTTACGGCAGAAATGATTAAAACAGTTGTAGAAAAGTTTAAGATAGGTTAAAATTATAACAATAATAAAATTATGGAGGGGCTGTAAATGACCATGAACAATGCAAAACCGGCTATGAATTTGCAGGACAGCTTTTTAAACCATGTCAGAAAGGAAAACCTTGGCGTAATTATTTACCTTGTGAACGGTTTCCAAATCAGGGGGCTGGTACGCGGGTTTGATAATTTTACCGTTATTATAGAAAACGAAGGCAAGCAGCAGCTTGTTTATAAGCATGCCATTTCTACAATTTCCCCGGCGGCAAACATTACAATTATGCAGCCGGAAAGACGTGAGCAACAATAAAAAGCTAAGAAAAACGGCGCTGTGGCGTTGTTTTTCTTTATATAGGGTATTTTTATGACAGGCAGTATGCAGCTTTTTTTGGAATATTTAACAGTGGAGCTTGGCCTTTCGGCAAATACAAGGCAGGCGTACGAGCGTGATTTACGCCTGTTTTGCAAAACGCTTGGCTTTAAAAACAGTGACGCGCTGATTAATGTAAGCCGTGAGCAGATAACCGGGTATATGACGCAGCTGAAGGAAAAAGGCCTTGCCGCGGCAACCATTGCACGCAAGCTGGCAGCCATTAAGGCGTTTTACCGTTTTATGACTGCCGAAGGCTATATGGACGCCAACCCGGCAGAAGTTGTTGAAGCAGGCACCAAAGGCATTAAGCTGCCGCGCGTTTTAAGCGAGGACGAGGTTGTGCGCCTTTTAAACCAGCCCGATATAACAACGGCGGAGGGCTTCCGTGACCGCACGATGCTTGAAGTGCTGTACGCTACCGGCATGCGCGTTTCCGAACTTATTAACCTTACGCTGGAGCGCGTTGATTTAAACATGAAGTATATCATTGCTTTCGGCAAGGGCAGCAAAGAGCGTATTGTGCCGCTTGGTTCTGTTGCGGCGGAATTTTTGCAGCAGTACCTTGAAAAAGTGCGCCCAAAACTTACGCATGAGGACAGAAACACCAACATAGTTTTTCTGGCTTTCGGCGGGCATGAACTTACTCGCCAGCGCTTCTGGCAGATTATCCGCGCCTACGGCAGAAAAGCAAACATCAACAAAGCACTTACCCCGCATATTCTGCGCCATTCGTTTGCCACGCACCTTTTGGATAACGGCGCTGACCTGCGCAGTGTGCAGGAGCTTTTAGGGCATTCGGATATTTCCACAACGCAGATTTACACGCATTTAACCAATAAACGCCTGCGCGATATTTACGCAAAAGCCCATCCGCGGGCCTGATTAAAGGAGGACATTATGGCTAAAAGAGGCAGGAGCAAAAAATCTTCCAACTGGTTTACCGTTCTTTTGCTGGCAGTGGTTTTGCTCGCTGCCGTAGCGGCGGGAATTTATTATGCTTCCTCACGCTCCGAAAAGGATGTTGAAAACACGGGCATTACAGGACCGTCGCAGATAGAATTGCTGGAGGAATCAAAATCAGCGCAGAAGGCCGTTGACGATATTCTGCTGACCCGTGACAACTGGCAGCTTACCGATAACGGACGCAGCAGCCAGAAGGAAAAACAGCGCTCCGGCGCAGAAGTAATCTGGAACAAGCGTGAACTGGCCATCGGCGTTCCGCGCGATACCCAGCTGCGTGACGCTGCAAACTGGCTGGCAGGCAAGCTGGAAGGCAGCAAATTAAAAACCGTGCGTATGGAAGAAACAACCTATAACGACTGGGATTCCGTAAGGCTTGATATTGCCATCAGCACCAAAGCCGGCGAAGGCACCAAAGAATTTGTTACGGATACGGTTTATTTTTACCATAACCTTAATTTGGATAAACCTGATAAGGATATTAAAAAGGAGCAAACCACAACACGCAGCCACCACGGCAGGCTTGCTGTAATAATTGACGACTGCGGCTATGATGTTGACCTGGTGCAGCGCCTTGTAAATTTGCGCGCGCCGTTCAGCTTTGCCATTATCCCGTACCGCGATTTCAGCAGTGATTCGCTGCATGTAATTAACGGCGGCGGCCAGGTTGCCATGCTGCATCTGCCAATGGAGCCGATGAACGCTTCGGCAATGAGCGAGGGCAAAAGCACGGTGCTTACCAGCATGGATGACAAGCGCATTATGCAGCTTACCGGCGAACTGATTAACAGCCTGCCGGGCATCAGCGGCGTAAATAACCATCAAGGCAGCAAGGCAACGAGCGATGAACGCACCATGCGCGCAGTTTTAAAAGAAATTAAACGCCAGGGGCTGTTTTTTGTAGACAGCAACACCTATGCCAAATCGCTGGGCGATAAACTGGCGGCAGGCATGGGCGTACCGACAGGGCGCAACAATATTTTCCTTGATAACAGCACCAATGAGGACGAAATAATAAAAAAAATCTGGCAGGCTGCGGCCATTGCCGATAAATACGGCAGCGCCATTGCCATTTGCCATGCACGCCCGCATACCGTTAACGCGTGGGAGCAGGTTATAGACGAGGTTAAGGCTTCGGGGCTGAAACTGGTGCCTGTCACAGAAGTTTTACATTAATGGCTTATATGGTATTTGAAAGTTAATCTTAAAATTGTTATAATATTTAATAGGGCTTTGCCTTAAATGTTTTGCAGTGTTTTGTTTTATGAAATGAAGGAGGACACAAATTATTATGAAAACAGCTTTTTTAATGACAGCACTGACCGTGCTTTTAGTGCTTATCGGCGATTATTTCGGCGGTTTGCAGGGCATGATTGTGATGCTCAGCTTTTCGGTAATCATGAACTTTTATGCTTACTGGAACAGCGACAAGATGGTGCTGAGGCATTACAATGCGCGCGAAGTTGACGCACAGTCTGCGCCGGCATTATATAAAATGGTGCAGGAGCTTGCCCGCCGCGGCAACCTGCCGATGCCGAAGGTTTATATTATCGACAGCCCGGTGCCTAACGCTTTTGCTACCGGCCGCAACCCGGAACACGCTGCGGTTGCCGTAACAACGGCGCTGTATGACGTGCTTGACAAACGCGAAATTGCCGGTGTGCTCGGCCACGAACTGAGCCACGTTAAGCACAACGATATTTTAATAAGCACCATTGCGGCTACCATGGCCGGTATTATTACAACCATTGCCCAGTGGGGTATGTTCCTCGGCGGCGGCCACAGTGACGACGAGGGAAACAACGGCGGCAACTTTATCGTTACTCTGCTGATTATGATTCTGGCGCCTATCGCTGCGGCCTTAATTCAAATGGCTGTATCCCGCTCACGCGAATACATGGCTGACGAAGGCGGCGGCGAACTCAGCGGTGACCCGGACGCACTGGCTGACGCGCTTTTAAAAATTGACGCTTATGCACAGCGCCGCACCATGCCGGGCGCAACCGAAGCTACGGCACACATGTTTATAGTTTGCCCGTTCAGCAGAAAAACCATGCAGCAAATGTTCAGCACTCACCCCAGCACCGAAGAACGTGTAGCGCGTCTGCGCGAACAGGCTGCCGAAATGAGAAAACACGGAGGCCGTTAAAATGGATAAAAAAACCAAACTGGCGTGGCTTAAAAGATATTCGGAAACAAACGCCGTTTCCGGCTTTGAAGCGCCAATGAAAGAACTTTTGCAGGAACGCCTTGCAGGCAAAGCGGAAGTAAGTTATGATAAACTTGGCAGCGTAGTATTTACCAATGCTTCGGCAGATGAAAACGCGCCGAAAATTATGCTGGCAAGTCATATGGATGAAATTGGTTTTATGGTTAAGCATATTACCAAGGAAGGCTTTTTAAAATTCGTCTGCCTCGGCGGCTGGTGGGAGCAGGTTATGCTTGGCCAGCGCGTTACCGTACACGGCAGCAAGGGCGATTTGGTGGGCGTTATCGGCAGCAAGCCGCCCCACATTTTAACGCCGGAAGAACGCACCAAAGTAGTGCAGAAACGCGATATGTATATTGATATCGGCGTTAAGGATGAAAAAGAAGCGCGCAAATTTGGCGTTTTTGAAGGCTGCCCGGTTACGCCGTATGCCGAAATGGCAGTTATGGCCGACGGTAAAACACTGCTTGGCAAAGCCTGGGATAACCGCATCGGCTGCGCTGTAATGGCTGACGTTATGGATAAAATTGCCGGCAAAAAACACGGCAACACCGTTTACGGCGTGGCAACCGTTCAGGAAGAAGTAGGCCTGCGCGGTGCGCAGACCAGCGTTAACCTTTTAAAACCGGACGTTGCCTTTGTTATTGATACCTGCGTTGCAGGCGGCACGCCGGGCGTTGCAGATGATGTTGCGCCTGCCAAAATAGGCGAAGGCATTGCCATTACGATTTTTGATGCAGGCATGATTCCGAACACTGCTCTGCGCGATTTTGCGGTAAAAGTTGCCAAAGATTTAAAAATATCCACGCAAATCAGCATTTCCGAAGGCGGCGCTACCGACGGCGGACGTATTCATCTGCACGGCGGCGGCGTTTTAACATTAACCTTCAGTATTCCTACGCGCTATATTCACAGCCATCAGTCCATTATTCATCTGGACGATTATGAAGGCGCTGTAGAACTTATTACCGCAATGATTGAAAAACTGGACAGCAAAAAATACCAGGAACTTTTAAAAGGCTAAAATCGTTTAACGATTTAGTATAAAAATTATAATTAAGAAGAATAGGAGCGATTTTTAATGCAGCAAACTCTCGTACTTGTAAAACCTGATGGAGTAAGAAAAAATCTTATCGGTGAAATCATTTCCCGTTTTGAACGCCGCGGTCTCAAAGTTTCCGCTTTGAAACTTGTTAAAATGACCGAAGCTCAGGCTAAATTCCATTATGCTGAACATGAAGGCAAACCCTTCTTCGGCGAACTGGTTGACTTCATCACCTCCGGCCCGGTTGCAGCTATGGTAATTTCCGGCGAAAACGCTATTAAAGCAGTACGCGGCCTGATGGGCGCAACCAACCCGCTGGAATCCGTTCCGGGCTCCATCCGCGGCGATTTTGCACTGTCCATCGGTGAAAACATTGTTCACGGCAGCGACAGCGAAGAATCCGCAGCACGCGAAATTAACAACTTCTTCAAACCTGAAGAAATTTATTGATTTGAACGGCGTTTGTTCCGAAAGGATGGTGGCAGCATGACAAAAGCAGCGGTTTATACAAGAACAGGCGATAAAGGCACTACGGGCCTTTACACGGGCGAGCGCGTAAGTAAGCACAGCCTGCGCGTTGAGGCTTACGGCACGGTGGACGAGATTACTTCGGCATTGGGGCTGGCGCGTGCAACAGTTACAAGGCAGGACGTAAAGGGGACTATTTTAAAAGTCCAGCAGCTTTTAATGTCGCTGATGGCCGATATTGCAAGCATGAATCTGCCGGAGCCCTATATTAAAGAGGAACACGTAAAAATGCTGGAAAGCACCATTGATAAATACGATGCAATGCTTGAGCCGCTTGGGCATTTTATAATTCCCGGCGATACCTTGGGAGCGGCTGCGCTTGATATAGCACGTACTACTACCCGCCGTGCAGAACGCTGCGCACTGCGCCTTGCTGAGGAAGAACCAGTTAACCAGCAGGCTTTGATTGCACTGAACCGTTTATCTGATTTGTGCTTCATTCTGGCAAGGGTAGAGGCCGAAGTAGGCAATAAATAATAATAAGTTTGGCAGGCCGCCGCTTGTATTTAACGGCGGCTTTTTCTTTTTGCAGGGGGTTATATATTGAAAAACTGGAAAATTATATTGGCAATTTTAACTGCCAATGTTGTTTTTATGTCGGCAAGTTATACAATGCTGATACCGTTTTTACCGATGTATCTGGTGCGCGAGCTTGGCGTAAGCCAGAGCGAGGTTACCATGTGGTCGGGCGTGGTATTTTCGGTTACCTTTTTAATCGGCGGCATTATGGCGCCGGTATGGGGTAAAATGGCCGATACCCACGGCAAAAAGCCCATGGCGATACGCAGCGGCCTGGGGCTTGCATTATCATACTTGTTGGGCGGTATGGTTACAAGCCCGGAACAAATGGTTGGCGTGCGCGTTTTGCAGGGCTTTGCGGCCGGGCTGTGGTCGGTGTGCCTTGCCATTGCCACTTCTTCGGTACCTGTCGGTAAATTAGGTATGAGCCTTGGCATACTGCAGTCCGGCTTAACGGCAGGCAATGTAATCGGCCCGTTGATAGGCGGCGTGCTGGCTTCCATGTTCGGCATGCGCACGTCGTTTTATCTGGGCGGTGCGGTGCTGTTTATGATAACGCTGGTGTTCTGGTTCTATATTCCCGAACCGCCGGGAAGCAAGGCTTCCAAAGAGGAGGCTGCCAACGAACCTGCAACGGCGCTGTTAAAAAATGCGCCCATCCGTGAAGCGCTTATCTGCTCCGGCATTGTGCAGATGGTAATACTTTTAATTCAGCCGATTATCAGCCTGTATGTGGAAAAACTTTACCACGGCACGGATAACATTATTTTTGTTGCCGGGCTGGTATTTTCTCTGGTGGGCATTGCCAGTGCCATGACGGCGCCGTTTTGGGGGCGCTTCGGGCAGAACAGGGGCTTTTACCTGTCGCTGGCACTTTCTTCAGTTTGTGCGGGCGTGGTAATGATTATGCAGTCGGTGCCTTCTTCCTTACTTTTGTTTGCGGCGCTTAATTTTACGGTTGGGCTGTTCTTTGCCGGTATTCAGCCATCTATAAGTGCAATTCTGGCAAACAAAACGGAACGCACGCAGCGCGGGCGCGTATTTGGCATGCTGTTTTCGGCTCAGCAGTTCGGCTCTATGGTTGGCCCCTTAATCGGCGGGCTGATTGCGTCTTTTTTGCCGATGAACAGTTTGTTTGTTATCGGCGGCTGCATTTTGATACTTATTGCGGCATTTATTTATAACAGGCACCGCGGCGAAGCGTTAAATATTTAATTTTTGTTTTTAAACTGTTCCTGCAATTTTTGCAGGGCAGTTTTTATTTTGTGTAAAACCTTAAAATTTTTTTATTTGTATACAGCAATTTTGTTAAAAATGTATTATAATATTATAAGTTTAGTAAAAAAACAGCCTTTTGCAGGCTGAAAAGTCAGGAAGGTTTTACTGCTGATGAGAACAACGTATTTAAAAATATATTTGGATGCTTTGCGCCATAACCTGCGTGCCATACGTGCTTTGGTGCCTAAACATACCGAAACAGTCGCTGTCGTTAAGGCAAATTCGTACGGCTACGGAGCTGTGCAGGTGGCAGCAATGGCCATGGAAGAGGGTTATGAGGCACTTGCCGTTGCCGTAACAAGCGAAGCAAAACAGCTGCGTGAGGCAGGCTTTAAGTGCCCGATTTACCTTTTGGGGCTTTTGATGCCTGAAGAATACGAAGACGCTTTTAATACAGATTCCATCATTCCGGTGTGCGAATCGACCGATTTGCAGCAGCTTGACGAAACGGCGGTGCGCTTTGGCAAAACCGCCAGCGTAATGGTAGCTGTAGACAGCGGCATGAACCGTATCGGCGTACAGGCGGAAGAAGTGCCCGAATTTTTGGAGGACATTAAAAAATATGCCAATATTACCGTGCACGGCTTTTTTACGCATTATGCCTGCGCTGACGGCGAGAGCCACGAGCATGTAAAACGCCAGATGCAGCGCTTTGAAAGCATGGTAAGGCGCATACCGCAGCCCGAAAAATATGTTTTTACTGCCGCCAACAGCTCAACAACGCTGTATTTTCCGGAATCTTACTATGACGCTGTGCGCCCGGGACAGATTATTTACGGCTATATGCCCGAAGGCCACGCAGAAACGAAGGAGCGTGCGGCAAAGCTGCCCAGGTTTGAAAGTGCTCTGGGGCTGTTCAGCCGCATAGTGCATATTCACAAGATTAAGGCCGGCGATACCGTTGGCTACGGCGCAACTTATAAGTGCAATGAAGATACCTGGATTGGCACGGTGCCTATCGGCTATGCTGACGGCTACCCGCGCTGCCTTTCCAACACCGGCGAAGTTTTAATCGGCGGCAGGCGTTATAAAGTGGCAGGGCGCGTGTGCATGGACCAGCTGATGGTTGACCTTGGCAGCGAAACCGATGTTAAGGTTGGCGACGAGGTGGTGCTTATCGGCAGGCAGGGCGATGATGAAATTACCGTAATTGACATTGCAAAACTTGCCAATACCCATCCTGATGAGATTTCCTGCCAGTTAAGCCCGCGCATACCGCGTGTGTACTGCAATAAATACGAAAATTAAAAAGTAAAAATATAAAATGTAAAAATTACACAGTACCGTAAAAGTTATGGATGTTATGGATGGCTTTTGCGGTACTGTTTTTTTTATATAAAAATACCGCCTGTATTTAACAGACGGTGTAAGCACTGATATTTATTTGCGTATTTTAAAGGTAATGGGTATACTTGCGTAGCAGCGGACCGGCGAGCCGCCGTTGTTTTTTGCGGGGCTGAAACGCCATTTATATCCTGCTGATACGGCGGCATTATCCAAATTAGCATTGCCGGACGAATTAATAAGGGTTACATCCTCAACGTTACCGTTTTGGTTAATTAAAAAGCGTATAACTACCGTACCTTCAATACCTGCATTGCGCTCGGCAGATGGATAAGATGGCTGGTAGCTTTTAATAATACGCGGCGGCACAGCCGGTGACGCTGTAACGCCGGTACCTTCACCATAGCCGCTGCCTGTGCCAGTACCGTGCCCGCTTCCATAGCCTCCACCAGTGCCGCTGCCAGAGCCCGGACCTGCCCCGCTTCCGCGGCCACTGCCGTACCCGGTGCCGGTACCGGCAGAACTGCCCTTGCTTTTTACGGCAGCAGCTTTATGTTTGGAGGGTGAGGAGGGAGGAATATCTTTTGACGCTTCCAGAATTGCGTTGTTGTTATCTTGTACTATTTCTTCAACAGAAGTACTTTCTTCACCGGCAGCTCCATCATTTACAATGGCGGCTTCAACTCCGTTGCCGCCTCCGCCACCGCCGCCGAAAAATGTCACTTCAACAATATCTTCGGTATCGGAAGAAAAATGTAATAATCCGGTAAAAGAAATAACCAAAACTATTAAAATATGTATCAGGGCAGAGCCAATAAAACCGGCATTGCGCCGTTTCTTTTCATCTGTCATTTTGCCGCTCCGTCGGTGGCAAGCCCAAAGCGCGTAATGCCTGTGCCCTTCAGCTTGTCAACAAGTTCAATAACACTTCCGTACTCAATATCTTTTTCTGCTCTTATAACAATGGCAAAATTACTGTTGTTTTTTTGTTCTAATGCAGCCTGCATTAAAAGTGATTGCATATCTGTTTCCTTATCGCCTAGATAAATACTGCCATCACTTTTTAATGTTATTGCAAAAGTCGTTGTTGTATCAGCGCTGGCATTGGCAGCTTGCGGCAATTTAACCGGTATAGTTTTCAAATCAATCATGTACATCGTGCTAAGCATAAAAAACACCAGCAAAAAGAACATAATATCAATCATCGGTATAATATTTAGTTCAGGTACTTTACGGTTTCGTTCCGTGCGCAGTTTCATTTGCGGGCACACCTTCTTTCAGCTTGTAAAAGTGCAGTAGCGCAGCGTTCGGCATTTGTAATAATATTATCCATACGGTGCGTAAAATAAGCGTGGAAACAAAGAGAAATAATAGCTACGCATAAACCGCTTGCTGTTGCAATAAGTGCTTCGCCGATACCACCTGTAATTGCTATCGGCGCGCCCGACTGAAGATTAAAAATACTAAAAGCGCCAATCATGCCGATGATTGTGCCCAAAAGCCCCAGCAGCGGTGACAGCGTAACAATAATGCTTAAATATTCCAGCTTGTTTTTTAAAAGCGATGTAAAAATATCCAGTTCGTTTTCCAAGTAATCGGCTAAATCTTCTTGGGTTGCGGCATTGCCGGCAGCGCTAAAAACTATTTTAGAAACCTGCCCTGGCGTAACTTTTGCCAAATCCGCAGCGCTCTGCAAATTATTTTGGCTCAGCAAATCGCAGTAATCGTTTTTAAACTTTTCGCCGGAATCCGCAGCCTTATAAAACATAAAACGCTCAATAGCAATAGCAAAAACTGTAAACGAACAAAATAAAAGCGGCCACATTACAAGCCCGCCTTTATGAAAATACATGATTGTTTCCCTGATAAAATCCATTACTAATCCTCCTAAAAATAAATAATGCCTTTCCTGTAGCAGAGAAGGCATAGCAAGTAAACTGTTGCTCCTTATCCATATCGCTCGCAGGAATCGGATACCGCAGGTAGTTCTTCTGACTTGGGTTCATCGCAAAATCCGCCTTCCCGGTTTCCCAGTGGCATAAATGGAGATTGCTCCCCTTACAGCGGCGTGACCGTTCCGGCTTATACCGGATTCTCTATTAAGTGCCTGGCACACCTGCGGCTGAAAATATTAAGATTTAATGATAAGAATGAAACACTGGCACGTTATGGTGAGGAAGGGCCACAGATTTTGGCATGTTTTACTTGCAATGGATGTGGAGATATTATAATTGGCGACAAGGAAAAACTACAAAAGAAAGTAGAGCGTATTAAAAAGCTTGCACCTGATTATGTACATTTAGCAAATTGTACTAAAAAGAAAAATGAAAATTGTGATAAACAGTTATGCCCGGTGATAAAGAAAATGGCCGCAGAATTTATGGCATCTGGTATTGACATTGTAGAAGGAATGCGTTAATTAAAAATGCAAAATAAAAAGCATCTGTTTTGGAAGAAGAACTCCAATGCAGATGCTTAATTTTTTTGTTTGTTAAGTTTGTACTTACATTACAGGGGTCGGCGGCAGCGGAGTGTCGGTCGCACCGGGCTGTTCAAAAATAAAGGCCGGGGAAGGATAGTAGAACTGGCAGTGCTGGAAAGCAACGGTTTCGGTGGAGAAGCGTTTTAAAAGTGCCAGGGATACGCGTTCTTCAAAGTCGATAAGGTTGTCTTTGTTGATATCGGCATCGTCTACAATAACCAGAAGAAACGGGCTTACCTGCGGTGCGTCGGCAGGAAGCAGGCTTCTGTCAAGCGGCAGGCAGGGCACAATACGCAGCTTGCCGATAACGTCTTTGTTGTTGTTTAATACTCTTGCCGCATAAGTGTTTTCAAAAAGGGTTTTGGCAAGCTGAAGATTATAAGCATTGTTGTTTTGCATTTATAACACATCCTTTTATTATAAGTTTGTAATGCTTACATATTTTTACTTATTAATGATAACATAGTTACAGTTTTTTTGCAAAAGTTTACATAAAACAGGCGATTTTAGAATGTATTTAAAAAGAATATTGTATACAAACAATAAAATGCCAAAAATAAAAACAGCTTTGCAGGAATTTGTGAAAAAAAAGCGAATTTAACAGCATAATAATGTGGCGTAATACCTGTTTACATTCAAGAAGGATATTCGTTCACTATTTACAGGGGGGAAAACTATGAAAAAACTATTGGCTTTTTTAATGTCCATGATGCTCTTTGCTGTACTTGCCGCAGGCTGCGGCGGCGGTGAAGATCAGGCAGGCGGTAAAGCCGCAACGCAGAAATTCATTAATATCGCAACAGGCGGCACTGCCGGTACTTATTATCCGCTCGGCGGCGCAATTGCGGATATCCTTAACAAGAATATTCCGGGCTGCAACGCTTCTGCACAGGCAACCGGCGCATCCATTGCCAACATTAACATGCTGCAGCAGGGGCAGGTTGATATCGCCTTCATTCAGAACGATAACGCTTATTATGCCGTAAATGGCACCGAAATGTTTAAAGACAAAAAAGTTACCAACCTTTATGGCCTGGCAACTCTGTATCCGGAAACCATTCAGATTGTAACCCTTGCCGAAACCGGCATTACCGACCTTTCCCAGGTTAAAGGCAAACGCGTAGCAGTAGGCGCACCGGGTTCCGGCACCGAAGCAAACGCACGCCAGATTCTTGCAGCATATGGCGTTACTTACGATGATATTAACGTTCAGTATCTTTCCTTTGCCGAAGCTTCCAGCGCACTGAAAGACGGCAACGTTGATGTTGCTTTCGTAACCGCAGGCCATCCGACCGCAGCTATTCAGGATATTGCTACCCAGAACAATGTAGTTCTGCTGCCGGTTGCTCCGGATAAAGCTGATGCTTTGATTAAAGAATATCCGTTCTACACCAAAGTTAACATTCCGGCTAACACCTATAACAAACAGGCTGCTGACTGCTCCGCAGTAGCAGTACGCTGCATGCTTGCTGTAACCGACAAAATGGATGCCGATACCGGTTATGCTGTAACCAAGGCTATCTACACCAACCTCGACCGTCTTAAAGCAGCTCATTCCGCAGCAAATGTAATCACTAAAGAAAGCGCTATGGATGGCATGTCCATTCCTGTAAATGCAGGCGCTGAAAAATTCTTTAAAGAAAAATAACAATGTGGTTTAAAGAGACGCCCCGGTCACCGTTTGTGCTCGGTAACCGGGGTGTATCTAAATTATATACGGTTTTTATATGCAGCGTTATTGCCGCCGCAGGTTTGTTTTACTGGTATGCTTCGCAGCTTGTAGTTGCCATGCTGCCGGAGCGCGGTGCAAAAGCATGTTTTGCGGTTGAACCGGGAGAAACCTGGCAGATGGAATTCAAACATTCTTATGAGCTTACGCTGTGGCGCGATAATTTTACCGTTAACGGCGCGGACGACATGGTTTTAACGCATACCATTTACCAGTCGCAGGGGTGCGGCTTTCCGTTTTCGGCATCTGAAGGGAAATTTGAAGCGCTGCCTGACGGGCATTTTAAACTTACATTAAACCGGCCTTATAAAATTATAAAAATGCGGCCCGCAGTGCAGGCGAGCCCCAAAATACTGCATAATGAAACTGTATATGATTTATGTAAGATGTTCGGGCACGGCACGCTGCTTACCATAAAAGCAGAACCGCGTTACCGTTACTGGCTGGAATGAGTTTGTTTTTATAAAATTTGTTTGTGAGAGGTGGATGTAATGGATTTAAAGAAAGAAATTATGGACGATATTGAAAAGGCCCAGCTTTCCGCAGAAGAAATTTTAAGAAAATACGATAAAGAATCGGATAAGAGGGAACTTACGGGCATTTGGAATACGATTATTAATGCTATCTGCATTGTTTTCTGTATCTTTCAGGTTTATACTGCGGCGTTTGGTATTTTAGACGCGCAGCTGCAAAGAGCCATTCATCTGGCCTTTGGTTTTGCACTGGTATTTTTACTTTACCCGATGCGCCAGTCCTGGTCGCGTAAGGAAATGAACTGGATTGACGTTGGCTTTGCCGTTGTTGGCGTTGCAGTTTCGATGTACATAGTTGTGTTCTACCACGATTTGGTACTGCGTGCAGGTATGAACAACGAAACGGACTATATTATAGCGCTGATTGGCACGCTGCTTGTAATTGAAGGCGCACGCCGCGTAGTTGGCTGGCCGATGATTACCATTGCCATTTTGTTTGTGCTGTACGGTTTGTTCGGGCGTATGCTGCCGGGTATTATCGCTCACCGCGGACTTGGCCTGCATGAACTTGTAAACTACCTGTATTACACAACCGAAGGCATTTTCGGTACCCCGATGGGCGTATCTTCAACCTTTATTTATCTGTTTATTTTGTTCGGCGCTTATCTGGAAGCTACCGGTCTTGGCAAATTCTTTATTGATATTTCCAATGCCATTGCAGGTTGGGCATCCGGCGGCCCGGCAAAAGTAGCGGTTATCTCCAGTGCTTTGGAAGGTACCGTATCCGGCAGCTCTGTTGCTAACGTAGTAGGCAGCGGTTCGTTCACCATTCCGATGATGAAAAAATTAGGCTACGGCAAAGACTTTGCCGGTGCCGTTGAAGCTGCGGCTTCTACCGGCGGCCAGTTAATGCCTCCTGTAATGGGTGCGGCAGCCTTTTTGATGGCTGAATTCGTAGGCGTTCCTTACATGGAAGTTGTAAAAGCAGGCGTTATTCCGGCTATTCTGTACTTTACCGGCATTTGGCTGGGCGTACATTTCGAAGCCAAGAAACTCGGCCTTAAAGGCATGAGCCGCGACGAAATGCCGAGCTATAAATCCATCTTTGTAGAAAGAGGACATCTGGTAATTCCTCTTATCGCTATCATTTACTTTCTTACCAACGGTTATACTCCGATGCGTGCGGCTCTGGTAGGCATTGTGCTTGCAATTGTAAGCTCCTGCCTGCGCAAATCAACCCGCATTACCTTTAAAGATTTTGTAAACGGCATGATTAACGGTTCCAAAGGCATTTTGGGCGTACTTATTGCCTGCGCAACCGCCGGTATTATTATCGGCGTTGTAACCAAAACCGGCGTTGGCCTTAAAATGGCAACCGCACTGCTCGACCTTGCAGGCGGCCACCTTATGCCGGCAATGGTATTTACCATGCTTACTTCCCTTATCCTCGGCATGGGCGTGCCTACAACCGCTAACTACGTAATTACTTCCACAATTGCTGCACCGGCCCTTATCCAGATGGATGTGCCTGTACTGGCAGCGCATATGTTCGTATTCTACTTCGGCATTGTTGCCGATATTACCCCGCCGGTTGCTCTGGCAGCTTATGCCGGTTCCGGTATTTCCGGCGGCGACCCGCTGCGTACCGGCATCAACGCTTCCAAACTGGCTATTGCGGCATTCATCATTCCGTACATCTTTGTACTGTCGCCTGAAATTCTGATGATTAACGCTACTCCGTTCGGCGTTGTATTCTCTTGCTGCACGGCTATTTTGGGCATGGTTGGCGTTGCTGCGGCAATGGGCGCGTACTTTACCCGCCATCTTAGCTTCCTGCAGCGCTGCCTGTTCTTCTTCGGCGGCCTCGGCCTTATCGACCCGGGCCTGTATACCGACGTTGCCGGTGTTGTTTTAATGGCAATCGGTTATCTGTGGAGCCGTAAAAACCCTAAATAATTTAAAATAGTTTAATTTAAAGCCCGTCATAATAAAATGGCGGGCTTTTGTAAAATGTTTGGAGAAATTTTTAAAACAGCTTGAATATAATACACAAGTGTGATATAGTATACACTATATTAAGGGTGCAACCCTAAAAGTATATTACAAAGGAGTAACGGACATGAATAAGGAAAAAGAATTTCTTCTCTGGTTCGAGCAAATGGAAAGAGGCGACGTTGCCATTGTAGGCGGCAAATCTTCCTCTCTTGGTGAAATGACATCTAAAACTGATGTACCAGTACCGTATGGTTTTGCAACTACTGCATATGCTTATAGATATTTTATTGAAAAGAGCGGCCTGAAAGAAAAAATGCAGGCTATCCTGGCTGAACTTACCGACGTTGAAAACAGCGCCCTGCTGCGCGACGTAAGCGCACGCCTGCGCGAAGCCATTATGGCAGAAGAAATGCCGGAAGATTTAAAAGCAGCCATTGCCGCAGCTTATGAAGAACTGGGCAAAAAAGTTGGCGAAGCTGAACCTTATGTTGCAGTACGCAGCAGCGCAACCGCAGAAGACCTGCCGGATGCCAGCTTTGCAGGCCAGCAGGATACTTACCTTAACGTAAAAGGCGCAGAAAACATCATTGCCAAAGTTAAGGAATGCTATGCTTCCTGCTTTACCGACCGCGCCGTATACTACCGTGAAAAACAGGGCTTCGACCATATCGAAGTAGCTCTCAGCGCAGTTATTCAAATGATGGTATTCAGCAAAGCTGCCGGCGTTATGTTTACCGTTAACGTTGCTACCGGCGACGACAGCAACATCCTTATCGAAGCTGCTTTCGGCCTTGGCGAATATGTTGTACAGGGTACCGTTACCCCGGATAACTACACCGTTTCCAAAGCAGAAAATAAAATTGTTGACCGCTGCGTAAATGAGCAGGACGTTATGCTTGTGCGTAAAGAAGGCGGCGATTGCGAAGAACTGCCCGTACCGGAAGCAGAACGCAATGTTCAGACCCTTACCGACGAACAGATTCTTGAACTTGCAGGCTACGCTAAAAAAATTGAAGCACATTATGGCTGCTATATGGATATGGAATGGGGCGTTGATGAACGTACCAATAAAATCTGGATTCTGCAGGCCCGTCCGGAAACCGTATGGAGCCGCCGCAATAAAGAAGGAGGAGCAAAAGTGCAGGAAAGCAAATCTATGACTACTACTGATCATAAAGTTATCGTGAAAGGTTTGCCTGCAAGCCCGGGTAAAGTTTCTGGCCGCGTACACGTTATTCTTGATCCTTCCCGCATCGATGAATTTAAAGAAGGAGAGATCCTTGTTACTGAGATGACCGCTCCTGACTGGGTACCGGCAATGAAAAAAGCCAAAGCTATCGTCACTGACAGCGGCGGAATGACCTGTCATGCTTCCATCGTTAGCCGCGAGCTGGGTATTCCCTGTATCGTTGGTACTAAGAGCCGTGGTGAAGCTGCTACTGTTACTATTCCTGACGGTATTGATGTAACTATCGATGCTACTCATGGCGTAGTTTATGAAGGCATTATTGAAGAAGCTAAAAAAGAAAATCAGGCAGGCGCTGCTGTAGCGGTTGCTGAATACTTCCCGCCGACTGGCACTAAAGTTTATATGAATTTGGGCGATCCGGAACTGGCTGAGAAATATTCCAGTCTGCCCTGTGATGGTATCGGTTTGATGCGTGAAGAGTTCATCTGGACTACTTATATCCATGAACATCCTTTGTATCTCATTAAAACCGGACATCCTGAAAAAGTTGTCGATCAGCTGGCAGAAGGTATGCGTCAGGTTTGTCAGGCAATGGCTCCCAGACCGGTTACTCTGCGTTTCAGCGATTTCAAATCCAGTGAATATCGTGATTTGAAAGGCGGCGATGAGTTCGAACCTTATGAACCTTCAGCATTATTGGGCTGGCGCGGTGCTTCACGTTATTATGATCCTAAATACATCGAAGCTTTCAAACTGGAATGCCAGGCTGTAGTGAAAGTTCGTGAAGAGTTTGGTCTGAAAAACCTTAATGTTATGATTCCTTTCTGCCGTAATGTAGAGGAATGTGAAAAAGTGGTTAAGATTATGGCTGAATGTGGCTTGGAGCGCGGTAAGGACTTTAAAGTATGGTTGATGGCTGAAATTCCTTCCAATATCATTCTGGCCGATCAGTTCAATAAGTATGTAGACGGTTATTCTATCGGTTCTAACGATTTGACCATGCTGGTGCTTGGCTGTGACCGTGATAATGATACTGTTTCCCATATCTATGATGAACGTAATCTGGCAGTGCGCCGTGCAGTACGTCACCTTATTGAGGTTGCTCACAGCGAAGGCAAAACTGTTTCTATCTGTGGTCAGGC
>ENA-OPBL01001657-OPBL01001657.1-human-gut-metagenome-genome-assembly--contig:-NODE-1657-length-18880-cov-3.240637_pt1 | contig 18880 bp, 13 predicted proteins | sample MGYA00241073_ERZ501461 | MGnify/ENA primary metagenome ERZ501461 (study PRJEB25962, sample SAMEA2042630) | human gut metagenome | biome: human gut; feature: human-associated habitat; material: faeces... | reverse complement strand
GCAAGGTCTGCCAATGGCAATTCTGCGCTGCATTTATCGAAATTCCCCACAAAAATCCTGCCATCCGTCTCCTGCCGCAGTGCCTCCCCCTTGTAGGCATTATGGCAGAAGCCGCCCTCCTGCGCCGTCCGTGCTACCGCCTCCGCATAGCCGCCCCTGCACAGCAGCTCCTCCGCCTCTGCCGCCCGTTCCATGTATGGCTCATAATATTGTAACAGCAATAAATCAATCGCGTCATAGCTGCCCCGTTTGTCGTTCCTGCGGCGCACCTTCGCCAGCTCGCTCCGCCGTTTGGCGTATAGCTGTGGCAGGCGGTTTTTCTCCCAGTGTGCCGCCTCGCTTGCAAGCCCCTTTGCCGCCGCGTGCATCTCGCCTAAGGTCTCTGCCCCCTGCAAAAAGGTCTCCGCACAGTCCTCCGCCAGTGTCCCCTGCGGCAGCACGTCCTCCAGAATATAAAGCGTCCCGTCCTGCCGATAAAACGGCTCTCCCTCCAGTGTCGGGTAGCAGCGGCTGATGTTCGCAAAGCCGTTTTCCCGAAGCCGCTTTTTCACATCAAACGCAAGCCGCAGGCTGTCCGTACTGCCGCGCGGCTTTTTCAGCTCGCGAAGTCCCCTGTCTGTCCGGCAGACCAGACCTGTCCGCGTTCTTGTGCCGTGGCGCAGCTGCAAGCCGTAGCCCTCTCGCATGATTTTTTCATAGATCTCCTCCATACTTCACTCCCCCTGTTTCACTGCGACCGAACATCGTCTCTGAAACATTCTATGGGGCAAGGGCAAAAAAAAGAACCATTCCCGACCGTACCGAGAATGGCTGTTATCCTTTAAAATATAAAATTACAAAATATAAAAACGGAATGAACCAACCCTAAGTTAATCCATCCCGCTTTTTTCAAGCTGCGCCTTTAGGGACTCGAACCCTAGACCCACTGATTAAGAGTCAGTTGCTCTACCAACTGAGCTAAAGGCGCATACTGTTTGTTTGCTTTGTTTTGCAATTCCTAACTGCAAGAGATATATTATCACGAACTTGTTCTCCTGTCAACAACATTTTTCAAATTTTTTAAAAAATAATTTTTTCACAAATTTTACATTTTCCTCTTGCACGCAACAGCCTTTTGTGTTATGGTTGGAATGTGAAAAATATAACGTGATTCTTCGGGGCAGGGTGCAATTCCCTACCGGCGGTAAAAGTCCGCGACCCTCCGGTATCTTAAAGCGCGAAGTGCTGAAAGATACGAAAGGCTGATATGGTGCAATTCCATGACCGACGGTAATAGTCCGGATGAGAGAAGAAACTTTGATGCTGTTCATGCGTACTCCGCATGAAAATTCGTTTGCGCGTGCAATGCCCCTTGGAATGTGTTCCGAGGGCTTTTTTATTGCGAAAATGCAGTATCAATCGCAAGTCTTAAGAAGAATCCAATCAGAAAAATTGGAGGAATGAAACATGAAAACGAAATTCAAAACCAGAGATTTAACCATGATTGCCATGATGGGTGCCATCTGCTGCATCCTGCTGCATATTGATTTCCCGCTTCCCTTCCTGCCCCCCTTCATGAATTTTGATTTGGCAGGTCTGGTAGAAATCATCGGCGGCTTTGCCATGGGGCCTTTGCAGGCAGTCTGCATCATTCTGGTGAAAATCCTGCTGAAGCTGGCAACCGAGGGTACCTCCTCCGCATTTACGGGCGAGCTGCAGAATTTCCTGCTCAGCTGTGCGTATGTGCTGCCTCCCGTTATCATGTATCACCAGAAAAAATCTAAAAGAACCGCAATCATCGGTATGGCAATCAGCTCTGTCTTCACAGGCATCGTTGCCATCTTTACCAACCTGTATATCATCATTCCCTTCTATATGGCACTGATGGGACAGGATATGAGCTATTTCGTAGCCATGTGTACCGAGGTCAACCCTCTGATTTCCAATGTATTCACACTGGCAATCCTTGGGATTCTGCCCTTCAACCTGATTAAATGCGGCATCAACTCCGTTGGCGCAATGCTGCTGTATAAGCACTTAAGCCCCATCATCCACGGCAATGCCTCTGCAAAAAATAAAAAGGCAAACACCATAAAGAAAGCAGATGAAACAAAAATCTGAGTATAAAAAGCACGGAGAAGCAAAGGAGAAACCGATATGAAATTCAGCTTAGACAAAAACCTTACCTTTGAACAGGCAAAAGCCCTTTTCTTTGAACAGCTGGGCGATTGGAAGATTATGGCGCTTGCCAGCAGCGTAAACGATTACGTTATGGTGCGCAACGTCAGCTGCCTGTTCTACAATGACAAAATCTATTTCAAAACAGACAAGGACTTCCGCAAAACAAAGCAGCTTTACGAAAACCCCAATGTTGCCCTCTGCTATGGCGGCATTCAGGTGGAAGGGACTGCGAAAAACTGCGGTCTGGTTGTAGATGAGCCCGGCAGAGTGTTTGAAGGCCTTTATAAAAAGCACCTCTGGGGCAGCTACAATAAATACAGCCACGAGGATTCCGAAATCATCATTGAGGTAACCCCGAAATTCGTTGAAGTCTGGGATACCAGCGAGGATAACTACGCGTATCAGATTTTCATCGACTTCGATAAGAAAGAGGTTACTGTAAAGCCTTACGATAAGAAATAATTCCCGAAATCCATTGTATTATTTCCCCTATAGAAAAAAAGAGCATCTGTTCTCCGCAGATGTTCTTTTTTTGTCCATATAGTAATTTTATGATATAATTCATTTATAAAAAATTCCGAAAAGGAGGAGAAGCCTTGCAGAAGCTGAATATTGCCATTCCGCAGGACGCGGTCTGGATTCTGAATAAACTGAATGAGGGCGGTCATGAGGCGTATATCGTCGGCGGCTGTGTCCGCGATTCCATTCTGGGGCGCATACCGCAGGATTGGGATATCACCACCTCCGCCCTGCCCGAGGAAACCAAGACCATCTTCGACCATACCTTTGATACGGGCATCAAGCATGGCACCATTACCGTCGTCCTGCATCATGAAAATTATGAGGTCACAACCTATCGCATCGATGGCGAATATGCCGACTGCCGCCATCCGGACGAGGTCTCCTTCACCAAAAAGCTGAATGAGGATTTGCTCCGCCGCGATTTTACCATGAACGCCATTGCCTATCACCCCAAGGAGGGCTTTCGCGACCCCTTCCATGGGCAGGAGGATATTGCCGCAGGCATCATTCGCGGCGTAGGTGAGCCGGCAAGGCGCTTTCAGGAGGATGCCCTGCGGATGCTGCGCTGTGTGCGCTTTTCCGCGCAGCTTGGCTTTGCGATTGACCCCGAAACATGGGCGGCGCTCTGCGCCAATACGGCGCTGATTCAGAAAATCAGTGCGGAGCGAATTCGTGAAGAGCTGCAAAAGCTCTGGCTTGCGCCCTTTGCGAATAAAATGCCCCTGCTCTGGGAAAGCGGTCTGCTCGCACAGATAGATGCGACCCTTTCCGCAAGCCTTATCGCAAACAGCCAGACCCTTTTGGAGGAAATTTCCCTTTGCCCGAAGGATAATATTCTGCGGTGGTGCATTGTTTTGCAGCATTACCCCATCGGCGAGGTGAAGGGCTTTTTAAAAGGTATGCGGCTCGATAACCACTCCCTCAAGCGGATTTCCCTGCTTCTGGAGGAGCTGTCCGCGGATTTGCCGACAGAGCCCTATCCGCTCCGCAAAAAGCTCAGCACCATCGGGCAGGAGGCAACAGAGCAGCTTCTGCTTCTGCAAAGCATCCTGCGTCCCACTTCTCCCCACGCCGAGACAAAAGCCACCTTGGAAAAAATCCTTGCGGCAGGGGATTGTCTTTCTCTGAAAACGCTTGCCCTAACGGGACAGGACTTGATGGCACTCGGTGCGCCGCACGGCAAAATTCTAGGCACTATCCTTGCGGAGCTACTGGATATCGTTCTGCATGCGCCCGAAAAAAACACAAAAGAAACGCTGACAGCACTTGCACTTGCGCTGTTGGAAGAATTATAAGGAGGAAACAGCCATGATTAGTGAAAAAGGATTTGTTCTGGAAAACGGGACGGAGCTGCCCTTTCTGGGTTTTGGCACCTGGCTTGTAAAGGAGGAAAAAATCATTCTGGATGCCTTAGCATCCGGCTACCGCCATATTGACACCGCCAGAAGATACGAAAACGAAAAAATGGTCGGCAACGCCCTGCGGCAGTGCGGCATCCCCCGCAGAGAACTGTTCCTGACCTCTAAGGTCTGGAAAACGGACTTAGGCTATGATAAAACCATGGCAAGCTTTGAAGCCTCCCTCAAAGATTTGCAGGTGCAGTATCTGGATTTGTTCCTCATTCATTGGCCCCTGCCCTTCCCCGGCGCAGATTGGAAGCCGCTGGTAACGGAAAGCTGGCGTGCTTTGGAGCGGCTCTATGATGAAGGCGCAGTGCGTGCCATCGGTGTCTGCAATTTCCTGCCGCAGCACCTCCTGCACGTTCTGAAAAACGCCAATACCGCCCCCATGATTGATCAGTTTGAATTCCACCCCGGCTATCCGCAGTATGAAACATTACAGTTCTGCCAGAGCCGCGGCATACAGGCGGAGGCATGGAGTCCCCTTGGCAGAGGGCGGCTTCTGGAGGACCCTTTGGTTCTGGAGCTTGCGAAGAAATACGGCAAAAGTCCGGCGCAAATCTGTCTGCGCTTCTGCCTGCAAAATAACGTCCTGCCCCTGCCGAAATCCTCCGCACCGGAGCGCATGAAGGCAAACCTCGATATCTTCGATTTCGAAATAGAGCAGGAGGATATCTATCGTCTGCTGACCATGCCCCAGACAGGCTGGTCGGGGCTTCATCCGGAGCATTTTGAATAAAGTCGAAAGCAGGCCTTCGACTTATTTAGGCAGAAGAATAACCTGATAGCGATTGTTCGATCCATGCAAAATCACTCGAAATTATTTGCAGCCGCTTGACTGGGTATTTCCCTTACAGTAAAATAAAAATTGTCAAAAAACAGCAAATTTTATCGAAAATCATTCATAGCAGAAAGGAAGGAATCTCATGAAAACACGCATACTCTCTTATCTTTTGGTGTTTTCCATGATACTCGCCCTTTTGCCTGCTTCCGCATTGGCAGAAGGGGAAAGTACCACAACGCCGTACATCACCGCCACAGTGAAACACGCTTTGGACAGCGGCGGAGCGGAAACGGGGCAGATTACAGCGCAAATCGAAGCCTATCTGACGGATAAGGATAACCAATCCCGCACCGTTAAGCCCTGCGATATCATCTTCTTGATAGAGCAATCCGCCTTTATGAATACGCAAAATGATACAACGCAGTATGGGCAGGAGCGAGCGGATATTCTCAATTCCATGGAAAGTCTGCTGCAAAATCTTCCTGCCCCCACCACAGGCGCACATCGGGTGGCAATCGCAGGCTTTGGGCGTATCAATAACAGCGGCTCATCCGATTCATACATCGAAAGTCAGCACCCCGGCGCAAGGCTAACTACAGACCAAAACCCCAGCTTGAACACAGGCTATTATACCCATGGCACAGATGGATCACCTGTATTCCATTCCCAAAGCGGTTGGACAGAATGGAGCAGAATCCCAAATAACGACGAAACAACCCTGCCGCAGATGCCGGAAGGCTATCTTGCCACTGAAAGCTACGATAACGTCTTTATGAGCATTGACAAGGCAGAGGATGTCATTGATGTTGATAAAATGGTATCTTGGCACGCAGGTGCCTCCCGTATGGATGCAGGTCTGCAAATCACAAAGCAGTTGGCAGAAATTGCAAAAGAACACAAAGGCGAGGACCGCAACCTTATCATCTTTGTTGCCGCCAGCTCTCTGCCCTATCAGAACGGCATAGGCGTTCAGAGTCTCCGCTCTGAGGCGGCACAGGCAGCGGCAACGGAATTGAAAAATAATTATAACGCCACCATCTTCGGCTTTGGCGACTTCCGTCCGCTGACCTTGCAAAGCGGAATGTCCTCAGAGGATCAGCGTACACAATTCAATGAAACCATGACCGGAATCTGCGGCAATTCCACCACACTGGATGGCACACCCTATTTCAAGGGCTTGAGCCAAGTGCATGATATTAATGAGGCGCTCAATGAACTGCTGATTCAGATTGACGCAAATGTCAATCCGAATGCGAAAAGCCTGAATATCAATGTGGGGAACTTCCAAGAAAAATCCACAGAGCCTACCTCGCATATCTCGCATACTTGGAAGGAATTGAAAGAGAAACACCATATTCTTACAAGCAGTGCCATCAACGAAACTGCCTCTGTGGATTATTACCGCTTTAAGGAGTATGATGCAAACGGCAATCCGCAATTTGACGCAACCCCCTTTCTGCGCATCGAGCGGAGCCTTTCCGATATCGGCAGTGGCGACAGTATTCAAACGGCACTCAGCCTTCAGCCGATTCCCCCTGTAGGCACAGAAGGGACTGCCTACGGCGTAAAAGCAGTCATTACCATTACCGATCCCGTCTGTGTGGACTATAAATGGGCAGGGCGTTGGACACCGGATTTCAATCCGCCCGACCACGAGCACGCCGCGCGTGGTGTGAAGCACAGCCCCACAAATCCGGAACAAAATGAAACCACCCTCGACACCATGAAATTAAAATTCGACGGTTGGTACCGTCTTTGGGATGACAGCATTGACGACAACATTGACCATGAGGGGAACGAAAAGAAAACTTGGACGTATGACGGAAAAAAATACGTTGCCTATCAGGATACCGTATATGATGCCTTCGGCAGTGATTTCACCCTGTATGGGCGTTGGATTCCTTCCATTGATGTGAATTTTCGGTGGATTGACTCTGTCATCCCCGAAGGCGCAGAGTTGCCTCCCACCGTTTCCCTTCCACTGAGCGACAGCGAAACCGTCCCCTTTACCCCCACCGTACCATCCCAAGAGGGGTATGAATTTGACGGCTGGTATAAGGATTCCGCCTGTACAAAGCCTTATAACAAAAACGGCGAAACCCGCAGACAACTACAAAGCACCCGGCACTTGGGGAGATAAAGCCCCCGATAACAATGCGGATGCCATCACCGAGGACGGCACCTATGCCTACACCTATACCTTCCCCGAAGCGGATACCTATACGATTACCTATCGTTGGGTAACAGGTACAGCGGTACCCGAGGATGCGAAACTGCCTGCACAGCAGAAACAAAAAGAAAGCGGTGATGGCACAAAGCCGACCTTTACGATTGCACCCGAACCCCAGACTGCTGAAATAGGGTGGCACTTTAAGGGCTGGTATACGGCAAATCCCCCCATTCAAACCGATGAACCGATTGCAGGCGAACATAACTTTGCCGATTTTGCCGATAATGGCACAAAAAACCTCACGCTTTACGGCAAATGGTCACACGAGGACTGCACCGTAACCTTCTATGCGGACTATGCAGAATCCGCTTTCGATACGCCTCTCGGACATTTTGAAACAGATGCTTCTAAAGATGGATATATGGTAAAATACAAAGTTCCTTATAGCTCTACACTTGATACCGTTCCCACACCCGTCACAGAGCTTGCACACACCTACTACTTCGAGGGCTGGAAGGATTGCGCTAAGCAATATGAACCGAGCAATAATACACAGGGAGAGCAGGAGGATACACAGGATGCAGAGGACGCAGACGAGCCTGCGACCCATGCGGCGGATTCCTCTGCCGTCACAGGCACCTTCTACACCAGTAAGGCAATTCAGGATATGACGATAAAGTCTGACTTGAATTTCGTGGCACAATGGTGGCCCATTGTTACCTTTAATGCCAACGGCGGCGATTGGGAGCTTATGGAGGACAGACCTACCGAACGCTACGTCCCCGTACCTGCAAACAGCGACCATATTGATGCCCTGCGTCCCCCCGCAAGGGAAGGCTACACCTTCCTTGGATGGTATGACAGTAAAGAAAATTCCTCCGAAAAACCCATTGATTTTAAAACCCAAACCTTCGATGGTGCGGCAACCGTTTATGCACACTGGGCAAAAAATGCCACCGTCACCTTCAAAATCGTAAACGGCTATTGGTCGGGCAATACCGCAGAGGATAAAACGGTTACCGTTGTACTGCATCCGCAGGCAAATGGTTCTGCAAGCGGCACATTGGATGCAAACCATGTTCCCGCCATTATGATTCCTGCCGCAGGCTATGAAAATACCCCCGGTCATTGGGATGTGACACCAAATACCGAAAAAAACGGTATCAGCGGCAATGTAACCTATACCTATATCTTCGGCAAAAAGCACCACAGCAGCAGTGATGACAACAACAATAGCAGCAAAGACGAAAACAAGGACAAGGATAACAACAAAGACAACAATACCGGCGAAACCACGCCGACAAAGGTTCCCGCTTTGCTCAACGGCAGCAATCATTTTGCTTATGTTGTAGGCTATAAAGACGGCAACGTAAGGCCGCAGGGCAACATCACCCGTGCGGAAACCGCCGCTATCTTCTTCCGCCTGCTGAAGGAGGAGGTGCGCAGCGAAAACCTCAGCAAGCACAACGATTTTGCCGATGTAACAGAGGACAGCTGGTACAACACAGCAGTTTCCACCATGGCAGGCATGAATATTCTCAAGGGCCGCACAGCAAACAGCTTTGTACCGCAGGCACCCATTACCCGTGCGGAATTTGCCGCCATCTGCGCCCGCTTTGACAGCGGCAGAGCAGAGGAAAACAGCGGCTTTACGGATATTTCCGGTCATTGGGCGGAAAAGGAAATTGAGCGTGCCGCCACCCTTGGCTGGGTAAGCGGCTATACGGACGGCAGCTTCCACCCCGATGCCCCGATTACAAGAGCAGAGGCAATGACACTGATTAACCGTGTGCTTTGCCGTATGCCCGAAACAAAGGCCGACCTTTTGGACAGCATGACCAAATGGCCCGATAATCAGCCCGGCGCATGGTATTATCTGGCTGTGCAGGAGGCAACCAACAGCCACACCTATGAGCAGAAGGATTCCAAGTATGAAACATGGACAGCACTGACCGCAGAGCCGGATTGGAGCAAATATTAAACGAAAGCAATCAAAAAGGCTGTCATTCCAGTAAAAGGGATGACAGCCTTTTTCTTTTCTTTAAACTTCTTCTTTTCTTTAAAACAGAAGATTTAATTCCGTTTTCGCCTTCTCAATATCCTGCAAAATCGTCTTTTGCTTTTCATCAAACAGCAGCTCCGCGTTATACCGATAATATTTCTCCGAGCCATTCTCGCTGATGAATTTCACGCTATAGAAGTTCGTGGTCAGCTCCGTAATGAAGATAACCATCTCCTGCCCTGCGCCGAAGACCTCCTCCAGAAATGCAAAGGCATTGTCCAGCATCGCAGACGCATCCGCAATGGCGTTTTCCCGTCCTTCCGCCTCTTTTGCGAAAAGTCCCTTCACCAGCGCAAACGCATCCTCTTTTTCCCGACAGCCGTTCCGCTTGCCCTCCGCAAGGAAGAAATGCAGCCGCTCCAATTCCTTCAAGCAGGCATGCTCCGCCGTTTTCTCCAGAAGTCCCGCCTTCCGTTCCTTCGCAAAGGCGGCTTCTCTTTCCTCCACCAGTCCTGTAAAGAGGTTCTCCCAAGGCGTTTCCTTGCAATAGGGGCTGTTGAACCTCTCCTTCAGCTCCAGCAATGCCCCATGCAGTCCCGTTACGGTCAAATCCGCCTCGTATGCCCCACGGAAGCCCTCGGAAAGCCTGCTCAGCAAAAGTCCCATCACGCTCAGCCGCTCGTCAAACGGTGCATCCTGCAGCTTTGTCACCGCCTGCTTGGTATAGCTCCCCTGCAAAATATCGTCCACGCGGTAATCGGTGCGATATTTGCGGTACAAATCCAGATAATTCGCAAAATCCTTTGCAATCCTGCGGTGCTGCAAGTACTGATAAATCAGCCCTTCCTCTACCGGCAGATTCATATCCTCATACACCTTCAGGATGGTAGAAAGATCCTCCCACCCTCTCGCCGTCACAAACCGCTTGCCATCCACCGTTGTCTCCATGGCATAAAAATGATCCTTGCGAATTTCCAGATAGGACAGAATCGCCCCATGGATGCCCTGCTGATAGGCATATTCCTTCCAGACGGAAAAATCAGGCTCTACGTCGATTTTCTTCACACGGTCAAGCGTTACTACGTCAAATTCACGCACGCTTTTGTTGTATTCGGGAGGATTGCCTGCCGCGGCAATCAGCCAGCCCTCCGGCACCTTATGCGCGCCAAAGGTTTTGCACTGCAAAAATTGGAGCATGGCAGGCGCAAGCGTTTCGGAGGCACAGTTGATTTCATCAATAAACAAAATCCCCTCCTGTAAACCGGTTTCCTCCATTTTATCATAAACCGATGCGATAATTTCGCTCATGGTGTATTCCGTTACGGTGTATTCCTTTCCGCCGTATTCCTTCTTGCTGATAAAGGGCAGCCCGATGGCAGACTGACGCGTATGATGCGTAATGCTGTAGGATACCAGTGCCACGCCGCACTCCCTCGCCACCTGCTCCATCACAGCGGTTTTCCCGATACCGGGCGCGCCCATCAGCAGAACGGGTCTTTGTCTGACCGCAGGAATACGGTATTCCCCAAACTCGTCCTTCGCCAGATACGCCTGAATGGCATATTTGATTTCTTCCTTCGCTTTTTTAATATTCATGCTATCCTCCTAACGCCCATGAGACGGCAGTCCCAAGGACAAATCCTCTTTCCCCAGTATCAGCTTCATCGCCCATGGCGGCACGCCGACATCCGTATAATCCTCATGATAGAACACAAATGCGGCATCATAAGGCGGTCGGCGCTTGGGGAAGGTGCCATAGCCGTCTGTGAAATAAATCAGACCCTTTAGGTTCTGAAACGCCCTTTCGGCAATCAATTGATCAACATATTGGAACACAGGGCAGAAATCCGTACCGCCGCTGCCGCGCAGTGCAAAATCCTCCATAAACTGCGCCAACTCCTCCTTGGAGGTTATCCTTTTATCCATCTGCACCGCCGCATCGCACTGTATGATATGCACGTTCATTTTATGGAAAAAGCTTTCACTGCTTGAAAGAATCGCGTAGGTTTCCTCTAAGAACCGCTTCACCGTTTCCCCCTCGCAGGATTCGGAGGTATCAATGGCAATCACCAGCTCCTCCACCTTCTTCACTTCCTTATATTCCAGTGCTTCAATCAACGGCAAATTGCCGTACATCTGCAAGCCATAGGTATAGAAGATAAAATCGAAGGCATCGTCATCCACGCGCATATCCTCTTTGAGCGTCACGAATTTCTGCAAAAACTGCCGATAATCGTAGCGTTCCCTGTTCTCGACCTTCAGATATTGCAGAAGCTCGCCTGCCTCTGCGCCCATATCCTTGGAGAAGGTTTCGAGGTTAGTTTCGGTCTTTTCCCCGATTTCTGTCCATTTTTCCTCCAGCTGCTGCTGCTTTTCGTCCTGTTCCTCCTGCTCCTGCTGTTGGTCGTTGCTGTTATCTTGGTTATCTCCGTCCTTGTTATTCTCGTCCTCGTCATCCTTCTGATGCTCCCAGAAAACATGGTCGTCTACCCAGAATTCCAGCTGTAGCTTACCGAATTCCTGCAAGGAAAGCTTTTTTTCTTCCAGCACGCGATAAATACCCTCGGCGGAAAGCACCTTCAATTCTCTGCGGAGCATATCGTACATTTCGTTTCGTTTATCGGAGACAACGAGCCGCACCGCCTTCACCGACAGCGAATCCACGATAGATTCCACCGCGATATCGCAGGCGAGGTGCCAGAGCTCCTCATCCCGATGGTTCAGATGGAAGGGATGGCGGAACAGGCAATGCAGAACCATGTGCAGATAGGCGCGATTGACAAGCACGCGGTCGCTCAGATAGCGCTGTACGAGGTAGCGCGGGTTAAACAATATCTTTTCGCCGTCTGTCCCGACGTACAATGAGGAAAGGTTCATTTCGTACCTAAGACCGCTGAGTGCCAAATCAAGAAAGCGCATGGAAAGGTAAAGCTCGTTACGCGATGCGCTTAAAATATCCGTACCGATACGGATGAGGTTTTGATGTGTTTCGTTCATGCCTTCTCACCTCCTATAACCCTAAAACCGTGGGACGCTGTCCCACACCCTGACAGGGGAATGATTCCCCTGTACCCCCATTTGCAGAACCATTTCATGGTTCTGCGGTATATCAAAAATATGTATTATTATAGGTCGAATGTTTTTTTCTTTTTGGTTGCGGCAAAATGCCTATGCTGATAATCCATCAAAAAGCTCAGCACTGCGGTCTGCCCCTTTTTCTGCGCAAGGGCAATCAATTCGGGTGTGGTTTCCGCCGTCAGCAGTCCCCAATCCGCGAACAGCCGCAGGGTTTCCCCCTCCTTCTGCTCCATGAAATACGCCGCCGCCCAGAGCAAATGCTCCCGCAGATAATCAAGGTAGACCTCCCTGTGCTTCTCCTGCAAGCGATACGGATACCGCAGGCGGCTCATGGCAAGCAAAAGCACCGTTTCCGCGGCATCCTCGCGCTTCGTCAGATAGAAAATCTCATCATAACGGCGGAAATCAATCTCGGAATTCCCGATGCACTGGCGGAAAATATGCCCCGTGCCGTAATTCACCTGATGGAACAGCCTTGCCGGCGTATCCTCGATATATTCATACTGAAAATCGGGCAGTACCAGCTCTGCGTGCTTCGTTTCGCCGCCCTCGATGGGGAAATCAATCGACAGCTGCAATTCATGGTTCAGCCCCGAAATCAAATCGGAGATATGTCTGCAACGCCCGAAGGAAAGGTGTTTCAGACTGTCGCAGTTCAGAAACAGTCCCGTATTTAATTCCCTTGCCGCCAGCGGGATATTGATTTTCTCCATCCTGCGGCAGTTATAAAAGGCATACCGCCCGATGCTTTCCACGCTCTCCGGCAGGCGAAGCTCCTTCAGCCGTTCACAGCCGTAAAACGCATAATCCCCGATGCTTCTGACCGCCCTCGGCAGGGAAATTTCCTGCAGCGCCCCGCAGCCATCGAACATCCGCTTGGAAACCGCCGTCAATCTCTCCGGCAGATGTATCCGCTCCAGTGCGGCACAGCCCGAAAAGGCAAACGCCCCGATTTCCGCAATCGTATCCGGCAGGAAAACCCTTCGCAATGCCTGCCCCTCCGCGGTTTCGGCAGGCGGCTCCGTCACAAAGGAAAGGCTCGCCTCCTTCTCCTCGCCGATTTCCGCAGGGGGTGCCTCCTTTTCTGCCGCAAATGCCCTTTCGGCAACCGCAATGACGGGCAGTCCGTCAATCTTGGCAGGAACCTGCAGCTCCGCACAGCGGCCATGCAGCTTTTTCAGCACCACGCCGCCCTCTTTTTTTTCGTATTCTATCTGTATGGACAAATTCTCTTTTGCCATTGGAATTTTCCTTTCTTCCGTCCACCCTTTGCCTGTCCGCTTTCGCAATTTTTTCGTGTTTTTTACCTGTCCACTCTGTCCACTTTGTCTATCCTCTGTCCACCCTTTTTCATACTGTATCCATTATATTCTCATTGAAACAGACTGTCAATTTCGGCATAAAAAAGCCCTCCAAAAAGGAGGGCTTGATTCTCTGTGTAAGCAGAAATTATTTCAGGTTTGCTTTCAGAACCTCTGCAATCTTTGTGATACCTTCAACAATCTTGTCTTCAGGCATGCAGGAGTAGTTCAGACGGAAGTGGTTTTCCTTACCGCCGTTAGGGAAGAAGCTGCCGCCGGGAACGTAAGCAACGTTCTTTTCCAGACACTGAGGCGCGATAACCTTTGCGTCCATGTATTCGGGCAGTACGCACCATGTGAACAGACCACCTTCGGGATGTGTGAATTTTACTTCCTTCGGGAAGGTTTCTTCCATTGTTTTCAGCATTGCGTCACGTCTCTTAACGTAAACTGCTTTGATTTTTTCAACGTGTGCATCCAGATCGTTATCCTCCAAGAACTGATTTGTAATCAGCTGGTCGATTGTGGAGGACTGCAGGTCAGCACCCTGTTTGATGAAGTTGTATTTGCCCAGAACCTCTGCGTTTGTGGAGCAAACCCAACCGATACGCAGACCAGGTGCGAAAATCTTGGACATTGTGCCCAGGAAGATTACCAGATCCTTTGTATCCATGGATTTCAGGGAAGGCAGGAATTCGCCTTCAAAACGCAGTTCGCCGTAAGGGTTATCTTCGATAACGGGAATTTCGTATTTGTTGATCAGTTCCATGAATTTCTGTCTTCTTTCCAGAGTCCATGCTTTGCCTGTGGGGTTCTGGAAATCGGGGATAACGTAAATCATTTTTACGTTTTCTGTTGTAGCCAGAATCTTATCCAGCTCTTCGGGAATCATACCTGCATCATCTGTAGGAACTTCTACGAAAGTAGGTTCACAAGCCTTGAACGCATTGATTGCACCCAGATAAGAGGGGCTTTCTACCAGAACAACATCGCCGGGGTTCAGGAATACACGAGCGGAGAAATCCAGACCCTGCTGAGAACCGCTTGTAATCAGGATATCATCGATGCTTACATGGATATCGTTTTTCGCTGCCATTCTTGCAACGATTTTTTCACGCAGGGATGCAAAACCGTCTGTACCTGTGTACTGCAGCGCAACTCTACCCATATTATCCATTACCTTACAAGCCGCTTCCTTAACGCCTTCTGTAGGGAACAGCTCGGGTGCGGGCATACCGCCTGCGAAAGAGATAACTTCGGGTTTTGCTGTCAGTGCCAACAAAGCTCTGATTTCGGAACCTTTTAACAGATTCATTCTGTTTGCAAATTTAACTGCCATTGGATCTTCCTCCTTAAGAATATAAAATGAATACGTGCATTAGTGTCAGACAACAACAAAGGAATTTTCTTTTATTTTGGCAAAATATCAAAAATATTCCTTCATACCGTTATTAAAACACAAAAAATAAACAAAGTCAATCCCTTCTGCCTTTTGTACAAAAACAAAAACAATCAAAACATGGAAATGATTTTCAGGAATTTTACATCAATTCGATATTTTTAGCAAACCGATAGAAAAATCATATACATTCTATTTTCATAGGAAAAATAGGAAAAGAAGTTTCATTTTTTCCGCATCTTTTCATGTTACTTTGTCATAGTTTATGCTATAATGAAAAATATTGGGCTTCTGCGCCCATATTGATGTACCGAACGAAGTACATCTTACCATTTCATGACAGAGAAAACAAGCATAGACAGGGTGTGAACGATGGAAGTTTTCAAAAACATTTTCGACAACCTCGGAATCACAGAATTCGCAAGGCCCTCCCTCGGCATTTCCGATATTCTGGATATCCTCATTGTTGCCTATATTATTTATAAAATCATATTCTGGATCAAGGAAACACGCGCGTGGGTGCTGTTCAAGGGGATTCTGGTTATTTTCGCCCTTGCGGCGGTTGCCATGCTCTTAAAGCTGAATACGATTCTTTGGATTCTTTCCAACACCATTTCCGTCGGCATCATTGCGGTTATCGTTGTATTCCAGCCGGAGCTGCGAAAGGCACTGGAGCAGCTGGGCAAAGGAAAATTCTTCACCGCCTTCGCCAGAAGCTCTGAAGAAACCGATGATAAAGCTGCACAACGAACCGTGGATGAAATTGTGAAGGCTGCTGAAAAAATGGGTTCTGTGAAAACAGGTGCCTTAATCCTGATTGAGCAGAAGGTTCCTCTTGGAGACTTTGAACGCACGGGGATTCCTGTGGATGCCATCGTTTCCAGTCAGCTGCTCATCAATATTTTTGAACACAATACACCACTGCATGACGGCGCAGTGATTGTGCGGCGCAACCGCGTAGCCGCCGCTACATGCTTTCTGCCCCTGACGGACAGCAACGAGGTCAGCATGGAGCTTGGCACAAGGCACAGAGCCGCTATCGGCGCAAGCGAGGTTTCCGATGCGTATGTTATTGTGGTTTCCGAGGAAACCGGCGCCATCTCTCTGGCAAGGGGCGGCGTGCTTTACCGTGACCTCTCCCCTGAGCAGCTGAAAAATATGATTTCTCAGCCGCGCAAGGAAGGCAGCAAGAAGACATTTGCAACCATTTGGAAAGGACGGCAGGAGAAAGAATGAAAAAATTTCAGGAATTACTGACGAAGGATCTTGGCTGGAAGCTGCTTTCCATTGCCATTGCCGCGACCATGTGGTTTATGGTAATCAACATCACGCAGCCTGTGGATACGCGCAGCTACAGCAGACCTTTAACCTTGGAAAATATGGATACACTGACCTCCCGCGGGCTGACCGTCGGCAACGCAGAGGAGCTGAAAAACACAAAAATTACCGTAAAGGTGAAGGCACAGCGAACCGCACTGGACAGACTGAGCCAGAACCCCGACTGGATTACCGCCTCGGTGGATTTATCCGAGCTGGCTTATGCAGTGAACGGGGATTCCGTTGCGCTGCCCGTCAATGTTTCCATTGATCAGGGCGGTACAGCCTATGCCATCAGCAGCAAGGCACCTGCCGTTGTGGAGGCACAGGTGGAAACCCTGCGAACAAAGGAATTTCCCATTGAGGTAGAATTAAACGGCAAGCCCGACAGCGACATTACCCTTTCCGACCCTGTTCTGAGCGCAGAGACCGTAACCGTTTCCGGTCCCGTATCTCTGGTGCGGCAGGTTGCGAAGGTAAAGGCAATCATCAACGCGGAGGAGCTGGAAGAAAATACAGATATTCACGCAAAGCTTGCCTGCTATGATTACCACGGCGCAGAGGTAACGGGTGTTTCGCTGAATATCCGCGAGGTAACGGTTTCCTATGCGGTACATGATGCAAAGCAGGTGCCGATTCAGGTGGATATCACAGGCACGCCTGCAAACGGCTATCAGGTCGGCACGGTTTCCTGCTCGCCAAAATATGCAGAGGTGACAGGCTCTAAAGAGGATTTGGATGCTCTGCTTTCCATTCATCTGGACAGCATTGACGTTTCGGGGCGCACTGCCGCAGTGACAAAGACATTCAATCTGGAAAATTATCTGCCGGACGGCATTTCCTTAAATGATGACAGCCGCAGCAGCGTACAGGTAACGGTTGCCATCGAGACGGCGCAGAAAGGAAAGCAGTTCACACTGGATGAATCCCGTTTAACCATTCTGGGGCAGGAGGACGGCAAGACCTACTCTTTCGGGACGGCACATGTCACCGTTACAGGCGACAGCAGCAGCCTGAACGGACTGCGCGCAGAGGATCTGAATGGCAGTGTGCATGTAAACGGCATGTCCGAAGGGACGCATCGGGTTCTGGTGCATCTGGATTTGCCCAACGGCTTGAACGCAAGCCCTGTTTATATTGATGTAACCGTTTCCGGTGACGGCAGTGCATCGGCGAACGAATAAGGTTTTGGAGGAAGAAAAATGGCTAGATTATTTGGTACAGATGGCGTAAGAGGTGTTGCAAACACAGAATTGACAGGCGAGCTGGCGTTTCGCTTAGGCAGAGCCGGTGCGTATGTGCTGACAAAGGAAACAAAGCACGCCCCTCGTATTCTGGTTGCTATGGATACCCGTATCAGTGGGGATATGCTGGAAAGCGCACTGGTTTCCGGCATCTGCTCCGTCGGCGCGCACGCAGTTGTGGCAGGGGTGATCCCCACGCCTGCGGTTGCGTATCTGGTAAGAAAATACAGACTGGATGCAGGTGTTATGATTTCCGCATCCCATAACCCTGTGGAATATAACGGGATTAAATTCTTCAACAATCAGGGCTATAAGCTGAGCGATGCACTGGAGGATGAAATCGAAAACATTATCATGAGTCATCCGGAAATTCTGCCCAGTCCTACCGGCATCGGGCTTGGCACGAAGGAATATGCCGAGGATGCATTAGATGATTATATTGCATTTCTGACACGGACAACCACCGAAAAATTTGACGGCATCAAGGTTGCATTGGACTGCGCAAACGGGGCAGCCTATAAAGCGGCTCCCATTGCCATGCTTGATTTGGGCGCAAGCCTGTGCATCATCCATAATGAGCCTGACGGCACAAATATCAATGATAAATGCGGCTCCACCCACATGGATGATCTCAAAGAAATGGTTGTGCAGAACGGGGCGGATATCGGGTTCGCCTTTGACGGGGACGCTGACCGCTGTCTGGCTGTGGATGAAAAGGGCAACCTAATCGACGGGGATAAGATTCTTGCCATTTGCGGTCTGGATATGAAGGAAAGAGGCGCATTGGCGAAGGATACGATTGTTGGGACGGTGATGTCCAACCTTGGGCTGACGATGATGGGCAAGGAAAAGGATATCCATATTTTGCAGACCTCCGTCGGGGACAGATACGTTTTGGAACGGATGCTTGCGGATGGCTACAACATCGGCGGCGAGCAGAGCGGTCATGTTATCTTCCTTGACCACAACACTACGGGCGACGGTACGCTGACTGCCATTCAGCTGCTTTCCGTACTGAAACGCAGCGGCAAGAAGGCCTCCGAGCTGGCAGGCATTATGCAGACCATGCCACAGGTTCTGGTCAATGCACGCGTGAATAATGCAAAGAAAAACAGCTACATGGAGGATGATGTGGTACGCAGAGGGATTGCGGAGCTGGAGGAAAAATTCGCACAGGACGGACGCGTGCTGATTCGTACCTCCGGCACAGAGCCACTGGTACGCGTGATGATTGAAGGGACAGATATTAAAAAAATGGATGCAGAGGCAAGAAAGCTTGCTGCGCTCATCGAAGAACGTTTGCAGTGATTTCTGAGGATTGACAGAAAATTCCTTTCCCGTTACAATATAGATTGGAATATAGGTCGGAGAACTCTCCGACCATGCTGTCCTTCTGCTCAGTTGGATAGAGCGTCCGCCTCCTAAGGTTGCGTTACAACGGTCACCTCAAAAAAACTAAATAAGGGATTGCAGTTCGACTTTGATCGGGCTATAATCATATAT
>ENA-OPBL01001646-OPBL01001646.1-human-gut-metagenome-genome-assembly--contig:-NODE-1646-length-18972-cov-2.471904_pt1 | contig 18972 bp, 18 predicted proteins | sample MGYA00241073_ERZ501461 | MGnify/ENA primary metagenome ERZ501461 (study PRJEB25962, sample SAMEA2042630) | human gut metagenome | biome: human gut; feature: human-associated habitat; material: faeces... | reverse complement strand
TGCCGGAACACTGGCATTGATGGATGCCGGTGTGAAGATCAAAAAACCGGTATCAGGTATCGCTATGGGATTGATCAAGAATCCGGGCGAAGAAAAATATGCAGTATTGTCTGACATCCTCGGTGACGAAGACCACCTCGGAGATATGGACTTCAAAGTAACCGGAACAAGAGACGGTATCACAGCTACTCAGATGGACATCAAGGTAGACGGTCTTTCTTATGATATTCTGGAACGCGCTTTGAATCAAGCTAAAGAAGGACGTATGCACATCCTCGATAAGATCACTGAGACTATCGCCGAACCGCGTGCTGACCTGAAAGACCATGCTCCCCGCATTGAAACAATGACTATTCCTAAAGAATTTATCGGAGCTGTAATCGGCCCTGGTGGAAAAATCATTCAAGGTATGCAGGAAGAAACCGGTGCAGTGATCACTATCGAAGAAACAGATGGTGTAGGACGCATCGAAGTTTCCGGAACAAACAAGAAATGCATTGAAGACGCTATGCGCATGATCAAGGCAATCGTTGCTGTTCCCGAAGTAGGTGAGGTATATAAAGGTAAAGTTCGCTCTATCATGCCTTACGGTGCATTCATCGAATTCCTGCCGGGCAAAGACGGTTTGTTGCACATTTCCGAGATCGACTGGAAACGTCTGGAAACAGTAGAAGAAGCCGGAATTAAGGAAGGTGATGAGATTGAAGTGAAACTGATCGACATCGATCCGAAGACAGGAAAATTCAAACTTTCAAGAAAAGTGTTGATGCCAAGACCGGAAAAGAAGTAAAAAAGCAGATCGCTTTTAGATAATGGAATAGCCCGATTACTAAGTATTCGGGCTATTTTTTTGTCTGTTATTTTGCTTTTCTGCGAAAAGATGTGTTCTTTAAATACATTTTGCAGGGGAAGTATAAAAAGTCTATTCTGCCTTTCTATGATTATCTGCGTTGGTGGGAAGGCTTATATTCTTTCGACGGTTCTTCTTTCAACTGCACTCTTACTAAATTGGAGAAATGTATAATGTGAAGATTACAGTAGAGAATCTAAAAGTACTGAATGATCGTTGCACGGGTAAGTTCAAAATCTTTAAAAACATAATGATTATGAATATGATAGTTTACCCATACAAAAAAGAATCGGAAAGTACCCCCATACTTCCCGATTCGAAACAGTCAAAAATCGACCTTAATCAATTTATTAACTTAACACGTTGCAAAGATATGAGAAAAATTTCTTTGAAAGGGCTTTTTTGCCCAAAAAGTTTAGAATCTAAGCAAATAATACTGGCTATGAGGATTATATTATTCTTTTTTTTGTTCGTAACTGATAAGGAATGAATGTACAATCAGCCATTGAGAGGGGTATAACATCCAATACACAAGCTATATATACCCTGTACATTGGATCTATATATCCTGTACATTGGATTTATATCTCCTGCGTGCTGGAACTATATCCCCAACTACTATTCATTCTTGAGGCTCCTTGGAGTCAAATCTGGGCTGAACACAGCCCTCTCCAATAAAGTGTTGACATTTCGCATTCAGCCCTTTCAGCCTTGCTCGCAAACGCTTTGATGGAAGGCGATAGCGGCTGAAAGCACTATTTTATACCCCGTCTCTGGTGTATGCTGAGAGGGGTAAGTAACTTCAGCCCTTTCAGCCGGAAAAAGAATTGATTCAAACGCTAATAATTTCCGATTCAACAGAGCCTGTATTTATTCCAAACAGAGTCTCTGTTCGGAACAAACAAAGGCTCTGTCCGAGGTAAACCGACCCTCTGTTTTTTTCTGAACTATTGATCCATTGATTGATTTGAATAAGCCGGTATTCCACCAGCTTTCATCTCGGTGGTGAGTCGTTTTCATCTCGGTAGTGAGTAACCTTTATCTCGGTGGTAAGTGAAGGCCATCTCCGGGCTTACAGAATTCAGTCCGTGTGTTGAGTAACTATAACTTGTCAGCAGAATAGCTATAACCAATCAGCTTTGGGGTTTATGTACGACCGAGGCTGAAAGGACTGAAACTACCCCTCCCCACTCAGAATGCCCTTACACTAGGGTGTAAAATAGTGCCTTCAGCCGCTATCGCCTTCTATCAAGGCGTTTGCGAGCAAGGCTGAAAGGGCTGAATGCTGAGAATACCCATAGAATAGTGTGAACTATAAAGGTGGTACATCTTTCACTCAGATGTTGTACATCTTTTACTCAAATGTAGTACTAGAGTCAGGCAACTTAAGTACTTGTCAGAAGCAAGTCTTGTACTTATAGGGAAGTTTTCTAATATAAGATTGAATCATTCAATGTCGTTTCCCCGGTTCACTTGTGTGAACTCATTTCTTCTTGGCAATATTCCTTATTGAAATTTCTTATCTTCTTCGAGAAGTTCCTGGCTACATTGTTCCGGTGCCAGAGGGGTAAAGAACTCTATCAGATTTTTTTCAGGATCGCGCAGGTACAAGGTGGCATTCTATCGGATGAAAAGAATACGGATGCTTCCGGCAATTACTTATAAATTTGCACCGGCAGTTCTCCTTTTAACGCGCCTAAAGCATTATAAGCCAACGATTCCATTTCTCCTTCCCCGGGATAGACATGTATAGGAGCTAAAAAAGAAATTCGTTTTTTCAATCTTGAGATAATATAATCCGAATAGGCAATACCTCCTGTCAGCAGAATGGCATCCACTTTTCCGCAAAGTACGGTAGCGGCTCCGCCGATTGCTTTTGCCACGTTGTAGATCATGGCGTCCAATATTAGTTCCGCTTTCTTGTCGCCTTCTTCTATAGATTTAATGATGGCGGGCACATCGGTTGTCCCCAGATGGGCTGTCAATCCGGCACGACCGGAAATACGCTTTTTCAATTCGTCTTTGGTAAGCTGCCCGCTATAGCAAAGGTCGATCAGCTGTCCGGCAGGGAGCGTTCCTGCACGTTCCGGTGAGAAAGGACCTTCACCGTCCAATGCATTGTTGGCGTCAATGGCCCGTCCGTGCTGATGGACTGCTACGGAAATACCACCTCCCAAATGGCAGATAACCAGATCTAGCTCTTCGTACTTTGTATCTTGCTCTTTGGCAAAACGACGTGCGATGGCTTTCTGATTCAAGGCATGCCAGATCGTGATTTTCGGCATGAGCGGCGAGCCTGTGATACGTGCTACCTCTTCCAGTTCATCCACTACTCCGGGATCGGCGATATAGGCGGGACAATGGGGGAGGGAACTGGCGAGTTCTTCCGCAATCAGTCCGCCTAAGTTACAGGCGTGGGTTCGCATGGCGTGTAGCGTATCACGTTTCATTGCTTCGTTGACCTCATACACTCCTCCGGGAATAGGCTTCACCAATCCGCCGCGTCCGATGACGGCATCGAACTCGAAAGGTATCCCGTTCGCTTCCAGCTCCTGAAGGACCAGGTTCTTCCGAAATTCAAACTGGTCTATCACCTGCGGATAAACGGATAATTCTTCCACCGAATGTTTGATATTGCGAACCAGTAACGGGGTTTCATTCTCGTAGACTGCTATTTTCGTTGATGTGGAGCCGGGGTTGATGACCAGTATTTTCATAGAATCTATTTTTAGGAATTACGAGTTACGACTTTTGTTAAATTCTTCCCTGCATTTGCAGTCTCCTGCTACTTGCAGACAGGCCATTGCGATGCTGTAATATTTCGACAATCCGGAATCGCTTCGTGAAGGAAGAACCACCGGACAGATAGGGCCTTGCAACAATCCTGCCATTTCCGCGTTGGCAAACAGGGAGACGGATTTGTAGAAAGCGTTTCCTGATTCGATATTCGGGAATATCAGCACGTCTGCCTGTCCGTTGATAGGGGAAACAATGCCTTTGATGTCTCCGCTTGCCTGTTCGCAGGAAGTGCGTACGTCCAGCGGACCGTCAATGATTACATTCCCGAATTCTCCGGCTTCGGCCAGCTCTACGATATTCACATAGTCCAAAGAGTGCGGAAACTTGGCGCTGACTTTCTCGGTGCAGTGTATCAGTGCGACACGGGGCTGTTCAATGCCGAAATGACGGCAGGGGCAGATGGCATACCAGATCATTTCTATGCGTTGTTGCAACGTTGGACGTGGAATCACTGCGGCATCGGAGAAGAACAGCAGTTTGTGGTAAGTCGGAATCTCCATCACGGCCAAGTGTGTGAGGATTTTCCCTTTGGGAAGCAGTCCTTTCTCTTTGTCGAGGATGGCGTGCAGCAGATTGTCCGTGTTGATGATGCCTTTCATTAAAATATCCGCTCCTCCTTCACGCACGATGCGGACGGCTTCGCGTGCCGCTTCGTCCGAATCTTCGATGTGAATGGTTTTCACATAGTCAGGGTATTGTTTCAGTGCGGGATATTTTTCCAGAATAGCCGAGTCTCCAATCATAAGGAACTCTGCAATTCCTTCCTCCAAAGCACGGGTGATAGCATATTCCGTATTGGGATCGTTGGCGCAGACTACGGCAATGCGTTTTCTGCGATTCTGTTCTTTAAGATGGGCTGTTAGCTGGGCAAAGTTCTGAATAGGTTCCATAACGTTAGATTTTTAGCAAATATCAGAAAAATCATTGAGAAAATAATACTTGCAACCCGAAAAGTTACGCCTGTTATGTAACATTTTGTTATATTTCAGTTGTTTTACTGTGTAGATATACACCGAACCGTTTTTTCCTGTATTTTTGCAAATAAATCCCCCTTAAACTTTAAAACAAAATGAAACAGTTCAAAAACCTATTGTTTATTAGCACATTACTCCTTTGTTGGATGCTCGTTTCCTGTAAAACGACGGCTAGAATTCCTGCCGGCTGGTCGCTGGTGTGGGAAGAAAACTTTAATCAAAGGAAGGACTTTGACTCGCAGGTCTGGAGTAAGATTCCGCGAGGGAAATCCGACTGGAATAATTATATGACGGACTTTGATTCCTGCTATGCCATGCGTAAAGGCAAACTGGTACTGAGGGGTATTGTCAATCAGACACTGCCCAATGATACGGCACCTTATCTGACAGGAGGCGTTTATACCAAAGGTAAAAAGGCTTTTTCTGACGGACGGATCGAGATCTGTGCCAGGCTGAATGCCGCAAAAGGTGCCTGGCCTGCTATCTGGATGTTGCCCGAAAATGCCAAATGGCCGTCGGGAGGCGAGATAGATGTGATGGAGCGTCTGAATGATGACTCTATCGCTTACCAGACGGTTCATTCTCATTATACGTATACTTTAGGTATCAAGAATCATCCCAAGTCGCACTCCACAGGAGTGATCCATCCCGATCGTTACAATGTTTTCGCTGTCGAAATGTATCCGGATAGTCTTTCGTTCTTTGTCAACGATGTACATACGTTTACTTATCCCCGTATACGGACGCAGAAGGAGGGGCAATTCCCGTTCAATCAGCCGTTCTATTTACTGATTGATATGCAGTTGGGTGGTTCATGGGTCGGAGCAGTCAATCCCAAAGACCTTCCGGTAGAAATGGAGGTGGACTGGGTACGTTTTTATCAACGGAAATCATTCAAATAGAGCATAAATATGAAAATTCAACTTCCTCCTTTTTTACAGAAGGGCGATAAAGTAGTCATAATATCACCTTCCAGCAAGATCGACAAACAGTTTCTGAAAGGTGCAAAGAAACGGATTGAATCGTGGGGCTTGAAAGTCGCCATAGGAAAACATGCCGGAGGGTCTTCCGGACGCTATGCGGGGACGGTCAAACAGCGGTTGAGCGATTTGCAGGATGCGATGAATGATCCGAAGGTGAAAGCCATTTTTTGCAGTCGTGGCGGATACGGTGTTGTACATTTAATTGATAAGATAGATTTCACTGCCTTTCGCGAACATCCGAAATGGTTGTTGGGGTTCAGTGACATCACTGCCTTGCATAACCTGTTTCAGAAGAATGGTTATGCCTCTTTGCATTCGCTGATGGCACGCCATCTGACTGTGGAACCGGAAGATGATCCTTGCGTGGCCTATCTGAAAGATATCCTGTTCGGTAATCTGCCCGCTTATACATGCGAAAAGCATAAACTGAATAAACAAGGTACTGCACAGGGAACTCTGCGAGGCGGAAACATGGCAGTGGCCTATGGACTGCGGGGAACTCCTTATGATCTTCCGGCAGAAGGAACGGTCGTGTTTATCGAAGATGTGAGCGAACGCCCTCATGCGATTGAGCGTATGATGTACAACCTGAAGCTGGGCGGTGTACTTGAAAAGTTATCCGGACTCATTATCGGGCAGTTTACCGAATATGAAGAAGATTGTTCGCTGGGTAAGGAGCTTTATGCAGCATTGGCAGACCTGGTGAAAGAGTATGATTATCCGGTTTGTTTTAACTTCCCGGTGGGGCACGTGACGTATAACCTGCCGCTTATCAATGGCGCAAAAGTGGAATTTACCGTCGGAAAGAAGAATGTCGAGTTAAAGTTTATTTGTTAATAATCTATTCTATCTGAACGATACTGTGCTGAAAATGACTAATTTTGGAGCCTCAATAGATAAAAGGACGATGAAAAAGAAACCTATGATAGTATTGGCAAGTGTCTTTATGATGTTTTCTGCCTTTTCTTGTGGTGGAGGCAGTAAGACAAGTAGTGCGAACGAGCAAAATGAAAAAGTGGTGGTCAATGTACCTCAATTTGACGCTGACAGCGCTTATCTGTATGTGAAGAATCAGGTCGATTTCGGTCCCCGTGTTCCGAATACGAAAGAGCATGTCGCTTGTGGAAATTATTTAGCGGAGCAACTGGAAGCCTTTGGTGCTCAGGTTACTAATCAATATGCGGACCTCATAGCTTATGACGGTACCCTGCTGAAAGCGAGAAATATTATCGGTTCTTATAAGCCGGAAAGTAAAAAGAGGATAGCATTGTTCGCGCATTGGGATACTCGTCCGTGGGCGGATAATGATGCTGACTCAAAGAATCATCATACTCCTATTTTGGGGGCAAACGACGGTGCCAGCGGGGTAGGTGCTTTGTTGGAGATTGCCCGTCTGGTCAATAAGCAGCAGCCGGAACTGGGTATAGATATTATCCTGCTGGATGCAGAAGATTATGGTGCTCCCCAATTCTATGAAGGAAAGCATAAAGAAGAATTCTGGTGTCTCGGTTCCCAATATTGGGCACGTCATTCTCATGTGCAGGGATATAATGCACGTTTCGGCATCTTGCTGGATATGGTAGGTGGCGAAGGCAGCGTATTTATGAAAGAAGGTTATTCCGAAGATTTTGCACCGGATATTAATAAGAAAGTATGGAAAGCTGCCAAGAAACTGGGTTACGGAAAAACTTTCATGGACGGTAACGGCGGATTGGTAACGGATGATCATCTGTTCATCAACCGTCTGGCGCGTATCAAGACGATTGATATCATTCCCACCAGTCCGGATGGTGATTTCACCCCGACTTGGCATACTGTCAATGATACTATGGATCATATCGACAAGAATACCCTGAAGGCTGTCGGACAGACGGTATTGGAAGTAATCTATAATGAAAAGTGATCTTGTTAGTCCGCTTCTTTGTTACTTCAAAGACCTGACAGCTTTGTGCTGAATTAATAAATTGTTAAACAGTAAATCGTAAATATCATCATGTCAATTAATGAATTACAAGACGAAGTAATTGCTGAATTCAGCGACTTCGATGACTGGATGGATCGATACCAGCTGCTCATAGACTTAGGAAATGAACAGGAACCACTCGATGAAAAATATAAAACCGAACAGAATCTGATCGAAGGCTGCCAGAGCCGTGTGTGGCTTCAGGCGGACGAGGTGGATGGAAAGATCGTATTTAATGCGGAAAGTGATGCTTTGATTGTAAAAGGAATTATTGCTTTATTAATCAAAGTCCTTTCAGGACATACACCTGATGAAATTCTGAATGCTGATCTTTATTTTATAGATAAGATAGGGCTGAGAGAACATCTGTCTCCTACACGTAGCAACGGTTTGCTGTCGATGGTAAAGCAGATACGTATGTATGCGCTGGCATTTAAGGCGAAAGAAGGAAAATAATAAGCATATCATTTTAGGCACGGATAACACGGATTTACGCTGTTTTTAGTTGCTTATAATCTCTTAAAACCGCGTAAATCCGTGTTATCCGTGCCTAAAATCAAGTAAACAGCTGTCTTTCGTACTCCTTTCATTTACTAATTTCTTCCTGATACTCCAATATATCTGCCGGTTGGCAGTCAAGTACTTTGCAGATGGCCTCCAGCGTGGAGAAGCGGATTGCCTTTGCTTTTCCGGTTTTTAATATAGAAAGGTTGGCGGGAGTGATATCGATTTTCTCCGCCAGTTCGCCCAGAGAGATTTTTCTGCGCGCCATCATGATGTCAAGGTTTACTATAATTGCCATAATTCTATTTTCTCGGTTTGAGTTAAATCGTGAGCTCCTGTTCTTCTTTCATTTTCAGTCCGATAGCGAATGTCTCTGCTACAATCAGACAGCCAAGTCCCAATAATAAATCAGTCGCTTGTAGCGCCAGGGGAGCAATGATGTATTTGTCGAGTGCGAATACTTCTTTTAATCCCCAGTAATTGACAACTTGAGGAATCAGGTAAAATAGAAAGGAAATGATCAGCAAACTGCCCAGCCAGCGCAGGCGGCGTACATTCTTCCATTCAAATATCTGTGATTTGTTGATGCTCAGAATCAGCATGACAAAGATGATGAGTGCTGAAATGGTGAGCAATGTATTCATTAATGAGCAGGAACTACTGATAATCAGGTAACTGTAATTCACGTCTTTCCCAATGCGCACAGCCATTTGCGTATACATGACGGGCACTTTCTCTTTGCTTTGGGCATTGATGATCGTGTCCGGTTTGATCATAGCGATTGTAGGTACGACATCTACAAACCGGAAATCACCTGCCAGCATGGTACCGTCGCATTGCTTCGGCTCTTTGTGCTGTTCTTTGGCCAGACTCATGCCGGCTTTCATACCTGTTCCAAACTGGTATCCTGTGGTATATAGGGAAAGTCCCAAAACTATGAATACCAATATGCAGAGAATGTTCAAACGTTTTTTCATCGCTGTCTTTTTATTATTTTAGTCTGTGATATTTGTTTCTTCTTTCCAGGGGTAGGGGATGGTTGTTCGGCGCATTCCCCAGATTACTCCTGCAAGTATCAAAACTGCTGCAAAAATAACCATTAGATAAGTGCTGGTATTCATCAGGTCACTCATGTTTTCAGCTTCCGGATATTTTATACTGAGAAATACGGATAAAGAATTGTTCAGTACGTGCATCAGTATACAAGGGATGAGGCTGGCAGTCTTATAATAAGTCCATGCAAACAGGATACCGATCAGAAATGCCGGAAGGATCTGGGCAGGATTGATATGAAAAACACCGAACAGAAGTGCTGAAAGCAGAATTGCTTTCGTCGGGCTGTACTGTTGCAGCAGTGCCTTGGTGATGGCTCCGCGGAACAACAACTCTTCGAGTACGGGACCTATGATGGCTATGGCAAGAATGCCGCCCCAGCCGGACTGGAGAATATCGAAAGATTGTTCCATGATATTGGGAATCCAGTCCATCAGTTCTGTTAACGCAGATACCACAAAACCGCAGGTAAGGACGGTCAGTGCACTGAAAAAGAGATAAGAGGACGAAACAGGCGACCAGGTTGTTTTCTTTGTGCTGATGTAGCCGGCCTTCCATAAATAGACACCCATCATCAATTGCCCGGCCAGTTGCGCCGGAATCATGAGCATGGTGATAAGCGCATCTTTGTCTAAATTTCCGGTAGTGGCTACCAGATAAATCACACAGGGAATCATGACCAGGATAGGAGCAATGATTTGTGCAATAAGTAGATTCAGTAATATCAGTTTAATAGCAGTTCTCATATTCGTAGTGTTCTTAGCTGAGATACAAAGATAATCGTTTGTTATTTACTGGCAATAAAGCTGCACAGAAACATGGCAATCATTGAGACGGATACTACCAGTATCGATATGCTCATTAGTGACTTTTTCATAAAGTGTTATTTTTTAATAGATGATTGAATGGAAAATAGTTGTTTTTCGATGATTATTTATCGTTTATCGATATGCAAATGTAGAGGTAAGTTTTGAGTTAACAAAGAAAAAGGAGAAAATATTTATCGAAAAACAATAAAAAAGATATGTTTTTCGATATTATTTGTGCTGATGATGGAGGAAGGAAGGGGTATTTATCTCCGTTTGGCAGCAAAGAGGATCGTTTCTGTTTCTTCTGCATCTTTGTGGAGTTGGGCGATTAGCTGGTCGATGCTATCGTATTTTAGTTCGGGCCGTGTCCGCTTCACGAAAGTAAGCCGGATAAATTTATCATAAATGTCGGAGTGGAAATGAAGGATATTCACTTCGATGGTACGGTTGGGACCATTGTTGATAGTGGGGCGGACACCTATATTCAGCATGCCCATATAAGTTTTTCCGTCGAATGTAACCCATACGGCGTAGACTCCGTCTGCGGGAATCAGTTTGTCCGGATCGTCCACGCTTAAATTGGCAGTGGGGAAACCGATTTTTCTGCCTACCTGATAACCTCCTACTACGGTTCCGTCCAGAAAATATTCGTATCCCAGACAGCGGGCAGCTATATCCACGTCTCCCTGATGTAGTAATTTCCGGATTAAAGAAGAACTGACCGGAACGCTTTGGGAAGCATCTATCCGGATGTCGTTTGTGTAAGCTTGTGCACGGATAACATCGATGCCGATAGATTGTCCGTAGCGTACATAATCCTCAAACCCTTCGCTGCGGTTATGGCCGAAACGGTGGTCGTAGCCTATCACCAGATACCTGACCTGATAACGTTCCTTCAGCACCTGAGTCATGAATTCTTTGGCTGTCAGCCGGGAAATGTCGGGCGTAAAATCGAGCATCAGGCAATAATCTACTCCCGTACCTGCCAGCAGGTTTATTTTCTCTTCGGGGGTAGTCAATAATTCCGGATGATAAGTGGCGTTCATCACTTTGCGCGGATGAACAGGGAAGGTTACTAATGCAGAACGCAGACCTTTGGCTGCCGCTATCTCTTTCACTTGTTGAATCAGATAGCGGTGCCCCGTGTGTACACCGTCGAAGAAGCCGATGGTAGCTACACATGGTTCGGGGATCATAGCCGATGTATCATTTATAATCTGCATGTTTGCCATCTTATTTTTTTCTGAAAAGATGGCTCCAGTCTTCACCGGCTTTCGGTGTATAGGTCGAGATACCCAGTTCCTGAGCTACTTTACAGTTTATTTCGGAATCATCAATAAAAAAGGTCTCCTTCGGATCGATACCCGCATCTTCAGTCACTGCTTTGAATATCTCCGGTTCGGGTTTGGCCATTTTCATTTCATAAGAAAGATAAGTCTTTTCGAAGTAGTCCTCTACTTTGAATGTGCGATAGGGGAAAGCGTTTTGGCAAACCCATTGCCAGTGGATGTCATTCGTATTGCTGAGCAGATAGACTACGTATTTCTCGCGTAGTTTGAGCAGCAGATCGAGTTTATATGCAGGGATATCTACTAAAAAACTGTTCCAGGCTGCATCAATCTGCTCATCGCTTACTGCTTTTCCCATCATATCCCTGATGCCGTCGCGGAATTCAGCAGGAGTGATCAGTCCTTTCTCCTGCTGCAAGAAGATTCCGTCTAACTGGTGGGTGCAGAATTTTTCTTCTACATGCTGGAACCCAATCTTTTTAAAGTTCTCAATACAGCGTTCGCGGTCCAGATTTATCAATACACCGCCTAAATCAATAAGTAAGTTTTTAATTCCTTTACTTTTCATTATTTTCTCTTTTGTGAATGATACGTTGAACAAGGCGAATAAGTTCTCCAACCCATAACACCATGGACGAAACGCCTATAATCAGAAGCCACGTCTGCCAGTCGAGCGGCACCGTGCGGAATACAGCTCCACCGAACTGTACGATCAGAAATTGGCCGATCAGGATAGCCAGCACAATTAACTCCATGCCATACGATTTGGAAAGTCCCTTGAATGCTGAGTCGGTAGTGCCGAATACGCGGGCATTGAACAGGTTCCAGAATTGCAACATGACAAAGAAAGTGAAGAAAATGGTGAGGTTGTGTACGTCCATACCTTGCGCGCTGTGGTCGAAATAATAAATCATTCCGAGCAATACGACAAGGAAGAGAGTGCCTACACCTATTATATTAGTACGCATCGCTTTGCTGATGATGAAATCAGTGCTGCGGCGCGGTTTCTCCTGCATGACGGTTTCGCTGGGAGGAATGGAAGCCAGAGCCAGAGCGGCAAAGGTGTCCATGATCAGGTTAACCCACAACATTTGTGTCACGGTCAATGGAAGTTCTGTTCCGATCATTGAACCTAACAGTACGATCAGCAGAGCAACAAAGTTGATTGTTAACTGAAATACGATGAAACGCTGGATATTCTTATACAGAGAACGTCCCCACATAACGGCAGTGCCGATACTGTTGAATGAGTCGTCGAGCAACGTGATGTCACTGGCTTCTTTGGCAACGGAAGTACCTGTACCCATTGACAAACCTACTTGCGCATGGTTCAGAGCAGGTGCGTCATTCGTACCGTCTCCGGTTACAGCGACTACGGCTCCTTTCTGCTGGAGTAGCTGCACAAGACGTTGCTTGTCCGTCGGACGGGCACGCGACATGATTTTGAGATCCATTACGCGGTCCAGTGCTTCTTCGTCACTAAGTTCGGCAAAGGCAACACCGGTGATACGGTTCCGTTCGGTATCTGTTTCCGGTTGCCACAGTCCGATCTGACGGGCAATCTCCGTAGCTGTTCCCGGAGTGTCACCGGTAACAATCTTAATACCGATACCTGCCGACTGGCATTTGGCTACAGCAGCGGGTACATCCGGACGAATCGGATCTGAGATAGCTACGACCCCTAAGAAATTCAGGTCGTTGGCAGATACCAGTTCCGCACAGTCGTTCGGTTCGTTTTCTCCTACTATTTTGAAGGCGAATCCGAGAGTACGCATCGCCATATTCTGATAATTCAGTAACTGCGCTTCTACCGTCGAACGATATTCGACTGCATCCACCCGTCTTCCGTCCAGCACGACTTCCTTACATTTGCCGAGTACGATTTCGGGTGCTCCCTTGATATAGAGTACTTTCTTTCCGATGATCGGAGACTCGACGAGAGTCGCCATGAATTTGCGTTCGGTCGAGAATGTAAGCTGGTCGAGGATATGAGCCTGTTCACGCAGTTCGAGGTAATTTTTGCCTTGACTGTTGAGCCATAATAACAAGGCGACTTCTGTTGGATTGCCCACCCCTTTGGGTTTTTCCCCGGTGGCTGCTTCTTCGAGGAAAGCGGTGGAGTTGGCACTGATTCCCTCTGCGACGAGAGCACTGATATCATCATCGGCCAGATGACCGCCATTTTTGATTCCGTAGAAATTAGGTTCGTGTACCTGCATCAGGTTTTGCGTCAGTGTACCCGTTTTGTCGGTACAAATCACGGTGATAGCTCCCATGGTTTCACAGGCGTGCATTTTTCGTACCAGGTTGTTGGTCGAGAGCATGCGGCGCATATTCAGAGCCAGACTGAGCGTTACACTCATCGGTAATCCTTCGGGGACGGCTACTACAATCAAGGTTACTGCCATCATGAAATATTTGAGGGTCCGCTCGAAAACCGGAAGCCACTCGTGCCAACCGTTCAGCGAACTGAAATCGTAGAACAGCAGTACATCTTTTACAAAGAAAATAAGGAAGGCAAGTCCGGCAACGGTAAATCCTATCTTTCCGATCAGGTTTGCAAGCTTGGTCAGCTGTATATTCAGAGGGGTCGGCTCCAGATTTTCTTCGGTGCTCTGACGGGCTACCTTACCGATCTCCGTAGCGTCTCCTACATGCAGTACGCGCATGGTGCCGTGTCCGTCTACTACTGTCGTACCACGCATCACCAGATTGGAGGCATAGGTTGCTTCTTCATCAAAATCCGCTTCGATTACGGTCTTATTGATCACCGGTTCTCCGGTCAGGTTGGACTCGTTTACTTGCAGTGAGATAGCTTCCAGTAACTGTCCGTCGGCGGGAATCTCTTCGCCTGTTTCCAATATGATAATGTCGTCTACAACGACGTCTTTGCGTGGAATTTCCTGTACATGTCCGTTACGAATCACCTTTACGAGTGTTTCTTCGTTGACAGCGTTCAGTAAGTCGAATTTCTTATTGGCATCGTATTCGAAAAAGAAACCGATACCGGTAGCCAGCAGGATAGCTGCTATAATTCCGATCGTCTCGGCATATTCATTCTCGATAATGGAAATGACTAGTGAGAATATGGCTGCTACCAATAATACGCGTACAACCGGGTCTTCGAATTTTTCGAGGTAAAGCTTCCAAAGGGAAGGGCGCTTGGGGGGTGTTAACAGATTGACACCGTTCTTTTCTCTGCTTTGCAGGACTTCATTGTCCGTAAGGCCTGAATGATAATAATCGTCTTTTTTTGTAGTACTCATGCAGATACATGCGTTTGGTTAGGACCGCAAAAATACAACATAAAATTGTGATAAAATGTTTAATTAAAACTTTTTATGAAGTAACTTTATTCAGGACGGCCACAAGTGCGATAGGGAATCGTAAACCAGAACGTTGATCCTTTGCCCTCTACAGAGTCTGCGCCAATTTGTCCCTCCAGTTTGTTTACGATGGTTTTGGAGATAGAGAGTCCCAGTCCTGTCCCTTTCTTTTCCTTGTTCAGTTTCACAAAGCGACCGAAAACTTCCGGTAGTTTGTCAGCGGGAATTCCGGTTCCGGTGTCTGTGACATAAAAATAAAGTTCGGTGTCTCTTGCCTTGTAGCCTATACGGACATTTCCTTCTTGAGTGAATTTAATGGCATTGGTCGTAAAATTGGAGAGTACCTGTGCAACCCGGTTCCGGTCTGTCTCTATGGTACAGGAGGGAAGCCCCGGCTCTGCTATTATTTGAATATTTCCTCCTGCCTCGTTGACTCTCATTTGGAAAAGTTGTTGCAAGTCGGATAGCAACAGATTGATATCTACTTTGGTATATACAAATTCCAGTGTACCTGCTTCTATTTTCGACATATCGAGAATATCATTCACCAGTTGCAGCAGCAAGTCGGCATTCATTTTGATAATTTCCTGATATTGCGCCTTCTCTTCTTCTGTGTTGGCACTGGCCAGTATTTCGGCAAATCCGGTAATGGCATTGAGGGGAGTGCGGATTTCATGACTCATGTTAGCCAGAAATGCTGACTTTGAAATATCGGCATTTTCAGCTTTCTCTTTAGCCAGTGTCAGTTCCTTTTCAGCTTGTTTGAGTTGGGTGATATCATGAACGGTGAGGACCATGTTTTCTTCTTCATTAAGGAGAAAATAGGAGCCGGATATGACGGCGTCACATGCTACGGATTTTTTTTCGGCAGTCAGTACGTTCAGGGTTGCTTCCAGGTCAGTGAAGCCTCTTCTTTGCTCGAAAGCCTGACGGATGGCGCAACGTATGGGGCAGGAACCGCAGTAAGCATGTGTACCACAACCGCCCTCTGCTGATAATGCATTGCGGCACTGCAACAAGTCGCCTACTCTCTTTTCTTCCAGGCTCTTTTGTGTTCCTGTCAGTTGGTAGTAATTGGTTTTTAATACTTTGAAGTCGTTATCTATTAATAGAATTTATGAATGGCAACGGTTATGACTGAAACAACAACAGCAAAGGTCCGTGACTGGTATGTTCCAGTTTTCTGGATTCCCGGAATAGTCGCTTTTGCATCCGAAGACATTTTCTCCGTTCCCATAGGTAACTGAGCAGGAGAACTGCGCATAAAATGATCAGAATAGATAGCAATGCTATTAGCATGATGTAACTTGTTGGCTTTGTTCTACAAATATGCTACAAAGATAACTTTTTTACTTGGGATGAAAAAGAAGTTTGAACAATTTGCAGCTATTTACGTTATATTATTTAGTAAACCAATAAAAAGCGAACATTATGAAGAAGTACATTTGCACAGTCTGTGAATACATTTACGACCCCGCACAAGGAGATCCTGATAGCGGTATTGAACCGGGAACAGCTTTTGAAGACATTCCAGATGATTGGACTTGTCCACTTTGTGGAGTCGGAAAAGAAGACTTTGAACCGTACGAAGGATAAAAACTAAAAGAGAGAAGAGATTATTACGAGATGACCGGGTGCATTGCATCCCGGTCTTTTTTGATTTCAGCTCATGCTGAGCTTTGTTTTGTCAGTTTATATATTATATATTACTCAGATGGTCTCCTCGTCGTATCAAAATACTAATCCGAACAGATTAATAAAGGTGTGAATTTAAAGCTGTATTTATCATGACCGGTCATCATATCGGGAGTTTCGTAAAGATCATACAGTACGCTCATAAGTTTAGTTTTTTTGTTGTGTATTTAAAGCTTTCATTCCCGTAAACTATGGGATCGGCTTGAATATTAATTTATTCTACTATAACTTACCTTTCGTACCACCAAGATGGTACGAAAGGTAGATAGTACGCAAAAGTAATGATTTAATGGAGAAAAGGGTTAATTTTACAAGTTTTTTGCGTTAACTATTTATTTCCAGACGCAACTCCTCTTGCATAACTCTGCTTTTCCCGTTGATCGTGTATCGGTATGACAACAGAAATACATTATAAGTGTGTCCGTAAGATTCCTCTACCCTGAATATATTGGGATATTTAGAATCACCTTCTATTGGAGTGACATCAATATCCTTGTATGGCTTTATCTTGACGTGGTTGTTTTCTTCTACTTCCAATATAATCGCGGTTTTATTGATATGATTCACATCGCTTTCAAAAGACTCTGTTCCGGCTATCACGCGTACACTGTTGTGAGTGAGGGGAAACAGCTTCTTGTTGCCTGCGGTTGCCATTTCGTCTGCCAGACCGGTCATTGAATAGAAAACGTTTTCTCCCTGTGTTGCATAGGCGTTCTTAATGAGTATCTGATATAGAATGGTGTTTTTGCTTTCATTAATTTCGACGCCGGAGATATCCGTAGCTTTTAATCCTACGAAGTAGGTAGAATCCGGTGACAATCCTTCGGGACGTATCTTGATCATGGTTCTGCCTGTCCGTTCACCTGCATTAATCTGAATCTTGTAATCCACAATCTCGTATTGTCACTGGGCAGGAATTTAGCATAACAAGCTTCATCAACGTCATAAAGGGAACGGTTGTAGAACTCTAATGAAGTCAGGTCTTCTTCCAGCCCGATGACCATATTCTTTTTCGGAGCATGCGTACCTCCCGTGCAGGCTGCAATATATCCTGTCGCCTCCTCTCCCGTAGGAGATAAGGTGACTACTTCTTCGAAGGTGTTGTAATAGTCACTGCTGATCAGTGCTACAACATTCTTGTACATTTCCTTTTCAAACAGTGCGTCGTCATTGCATGACGAAAGCGCTATAATAAGTGCGAGTATCGTTATAAGATTTCGTTTCATCTTCTTCTTTATCGTTTAATTTAATAACCCGGATTCTGGTCGAGAGAAGGTAATCTTCTCATTTCGTCACGTGGGATAGGTACCCAGACAGACCTTTTATCAACGACTCTTGTCAGGAAAGAGGAGGAACTCGGGATGACACGCTGGTAGTAAGTCTCTTTGGTGGCGCCGTCGGGGTTCATCCCGCGGATAGGTTCCTGTTCCGTTTCTTCATAGATACCCCAGCGGCGGACATCATAGAAACGTCTGTTTTCCCATAAGAATTCTACCATACGTTCACGTTCTATCTGTTTTTGTATTTCAGACGTATTGTCAAGCTGGCTGGTGGTTAACCCCGGCAGTCCGGCTCTATAACGGACTTGATTAAATGCCTTTTTGATTTCTTCTTTATTCCGGTCTACAGTATAGGACTGCCCGTCCAGTTCTACAGTATGGGCACTGGTCAGGTTGTTGAGTGCCTCTGCATAAGACAACAGGATTTCTGCATAGCGGATAATCGGGTAGGCTTTTTGGATATGTCGGGCTCCTGTTCCGGTCCAGGCATCCATCGGATTATTGTACTTTTTGATGACGTATCCGGTGATAGGGTAGTTGGGAGAGGTGGCTGTTACTCCACCCCGACCGTCTTCATCCTGATAGTAGTACTTTGCCGTGTGGTTGTTGAGGGTCGAACTGGACAATGCCTGCCATACTGCCTCGTTGAATCCTACCGATGCATAGAATCGCATTTCGCGATTGGCATACATCTTATATATGCCGGCGTTGAGAGGATAACCGGAAAAGTTACGCGGTTCGGAAGTGAAACCTGTTTCCGAGTAATATCCGTCGGCTGTGGCTTCTTCCTTTGTACGGCCATCGTCCATCAGATAGGCGTCTACCACTTTCTGAGTGACACAGAAACGTCCCCATCCACCCATGGAGGGGGGGAAAGAACCTTTACTGATGGTTTCGTTGATGTATGTCGTGTTTCTTCCCCAGATTAGCTCCGGATTGATGGCTGCCACAGCTTCACCGGTAAAGATGTCCGAATAGGATTTAAAAGGGTCTATTCCGTTGGCTCCGTCCGGATAGTTGTCGTAGAAATGAGGGTCGGAAGTGACTCCGGCAGGAAGTTCCGGGGTGTTGTCGTCTTTCGCATACGTATAGAGCTTGTATGCTCCCATATCCATTACTCGCTTGGCTGCTGCTGCAGCCACTGCCCAGCGGCTTTCGTCATATTGTTGAGATACATAGTGTACACCATCAGTCTTGCGCTTCCAGTTGCCGAAGTAGGCACTGGCAACAGGTCCTCCGTTGAACAACGGGCTGGCATGTATCAATCGCAGGCGGGCTACCAGACCGAGTGCAGCCCCTTTGGTGGGCCGTCCGAAGTCCAGAGTAGAAACATCCTGAGGCAAAGGCAGCAAACGGGCTGCTTTTTCAAACTCTTCACAAGTATAGTTCATTGTTTCGTCATAGGTGGCTCTGGGGCGGTCGTAGTATTCGATAGGCTCATTCGTAT
>ENA-OPBL01001637-OPBL01001637.1-human-gut-metagenome-genome-assembly--contig:-NODE-1637-length-19066-cov-2.473778_pt1 | contig 19066 bp, 17 predicted proteins | sample MGYA00241073_ERZ501461 | MGnify/ENA primary metagenome ERZ501461 (study PRJEB25962, sample SAMEA2042630) | human gut metagenome | biome: human gut; feature: human-associated habitat; material: faeces... | reverse complement strand
TTTAACTGTTTCCACGGACGACTGCCATGAGGACGATGCCACACTGGAAGGGTCGTAAAAAGGTAATTGCGAAAACCGGCTCTCAATGCCTCATGCGAGATGGTCACGTCATACCAATTCTTTGTCGGGTCAAGCTGCCCAAAATCAAATTGTCCCAAAAACTTCGGTGTCAGCAAAGAACAACAAAAACTACAATGTTTTTTCTCCGGATAAACCTGATTCTCCCGTCCTCGTGCATGAAGATAGGGATAATTAATCAAACCGTCTTCATCCGTAGTCACCGCTGCGGCAATGGCACAATCCGGGCGTTGCACAGCCCCGTCAAACAACCCCTGCAAAGTATTACTCTTCACAACGACATCCGACTCTACAATCAACAGACCGGCATCTACAGCTAAAGCCTCGCGTCGGGCTGTCTGCAACACCAATAAATAATTAGGAGACGGATGATTTGTCAAATCAGACAAGTTAACCAAATTAAAGCCAAGTTCCTTGGACGCCTGTTCCAAACGTAGCGTATTCTCAACTGTACTGAAATCATTATAGACGGTATACGTAAAAGGAACGCTGGTCTCCGAAGACAATACGGCTCTTATCGTTTCAAGCGTGAAATCAATGGAATCCTTTACCGGCGTAATAACTTGCAAACTTTTCATATCATTGTCTCCCGTAATTAACAAAACTGCTGCTTAGCTAATGACAAAGCTGCAGCTACTGTATCATCCATATCCGCATAAGTGTACTGAGCCAAACGTCCGCCAAATAAAACATTCTCACGCGATACCGCCAGTTCACGATAGGATTTGAATATTTCAGAGTTACGGACATCATTCACCGGATAATAAGGCTCTTTACCCGGAGCAAAAGTATCAGGGTATTCGTATGTAATCACCGTAGTGGGCTGAGTTCCGTATTCAAAATGTTTATGCTCAATCACACGTGTATAAGGTACATTCCCGGCCGTATAGTTCACCACAGCATTACCTTGATAGTCCTCTACTTCCAAATGACGATGGTCAAAACGTAGACTACGGTATTCCAAACGTCCGCATTCATAATTGAAGAATTCATCAATGCAACCGGTGAAAAGAATTTTATCGGCCATAGCATCCCAAGCCTTGCGGTTTTCAAAATAGTTCGTGTCCAACCTAACTTCTATACCTTCCAACAAGGCATCTATCAATACGTTATATCCACCTTTCGGTATTCCCTGATAAGCATCGTTAAAATAGTTATTATCGAAAATAAAACGAAAAGGTACGCGCTTAATGATAAAGGCCGGAAGTTCTGTAGCCGGACGTCCCCACTGCTTCTCGGTATACCCCTTGATTAGACGGGTATATATATCTTTTCCACACAATTTTAGAGCTTGTTCTTCCAGATTCGCCGGTTCAGAGATAAATTCATACGCTTTACGCTGTTCAGTTATCTTAGCCTTAGCTTCAGCCGGTGTTTTCACTCCCCACAACTGATAAAAGGTATTCATATTGAAAGGCAAGTTATACAATTTGCCTTCATAATATGCCAATGGAGAATTGGTATAACGATTAAATTCCACCAAACGGTTCACATAATCCCAAACATCTTTATTGTCCGTATGAAAGATATGAGCCCCATACTTATGTACACGAATACCTTCTACATCCTCGCAATATATATTCCCGCCACGATGGGCACGCTTGTCTATCACCAAACAACGTTTCCCTGCCAATTTGGCTTCGTGGGCAAATACAGCACCGAATAATCCCGCGCCTACTATCAAATAATCATATCTTTCCATGTATGGTCATATTTAATCATTTTATTGTCGAATCTTGCTGGCGTCTCAGCCATTCTTCCTTGGTACGCTTCCATCTTTTATGCGTCCACAGCCAATATTGCGGAGCTCTCCTGATCATTTGCTCCAATTGTTCCATGAACAGAGCTGTCATATCATATTCCGTACGATTTACCTCCGGTATCTCCATCCGTCTGAACGTACACTCATAATAACCCCTACGGGGACGAATGATATCGGCAAAAAAATAGACTGCTTTTACCTGCCGCCCTATCTGCTCCGCTCCGGTAAAAACAGCGGTTTCACGGTGCAGGAACGGAACAAAGAAATGCATGCTATTCCACTTGGGAAGTTGATCGGATATAAAGCCGATCATGGTAGGACGCTTTTCCCGTTTCAGTTCAATCACACGCCTCAATGTATTTTTCATCGGAATACATTCCCCACCAAACTGGTTTCTCAACTTCAAAAAGAATCTATCCACGGCCTTATTATACAAAGGATGGTAAATTTGCGCACAATGAATAGAAGGAGATATGGTATAGGGTAACGATGCTATCCACTCCCAATTACAATAATGCCCAAGATAAAGGAATATGAAATTATGTCCCTCTTCGTGCACGGCCTGTTCCACCTGTTCCACTCCACGAAATACCATCCGCTTCCTCATTTCCTTTTTCGAGATGGAAGTCAGCTTCAAAGTTTCTACAAAATAATCGCAAAAAAAGTGATAAAATTTCTTTTCTATCCGGATGAGCTCATCCAATGACTTTTCCGGAAAAGATTTCAATAAGTTATCTCTTACTACATCACGCCGATATTTGATACAATAATACATTAACAAATACAGACCATCTGACAGAAAATATAAAATGCAAAAAGGAAGCAAGGATAGCAAATGGCTCAAGCCAAACACTACGTAATACATCAAGTTGGTCCATTTGTCTTGTTTCTCCATACAAATTCCGTATCGACTTTAATGACACAATAAAAAAGTGCCTCTATTTAAAGAATATTGCAAAGCTAAACAAACTTTTTTGAATCGGCAATAATTCTATAATAAAAACTCATTAACTTTGCATCATGAAAATAGTTGTTGACGACAAAATCCCATTTATCCGAGAGGCTATCGCCCAAATCTCCACCGATGTGATTTACAAACCCGGAATAGCCATCAGCCCCGACGATATACATGATGCCGATGCCCTGATTATCAGAACCCGCACTCGTTGCGACGAAACCCTTCTGAAAGGGAGTAAAGTTTCTTTTATCGCTACCGCTACTATCGGATATGATCACCTTGACATTGAATACCTGAAACGCGCTCATATCACATGGACCAACTGTCCCGGTTGCAATGCCAACTCCGTAGGGCAATATATCCATTCATGCCTTTTGCTCTTGGAAAAAGAAAAAGGATACGACCTATCGAATACTACGGTCGGATTAGTAGGAGTAGGACATGTGGGCCATGCCGTTATCGAAGCTATACGCCCTTTGGGAGTACAAATCCTCCTCAATGACCCACCACAAAAAGAAGCCTTGCGTAAAGCAGGAAAGCCTCATGAGTTTTTTCTGAAAATGGAAGATCTACAGGAAAAGTGCGACATCATCTCGTTTCATACTCCATTAATCACAAAAGGTCCCTATCCGACTTTCCATTTAGCGAACAAAACATTCTTCAACGCATTGAAAAAGCAACCCATCATTATCAATACAAGCCGGGGGGCTGTCGTGGATAATACGGACGTACTTCAAGCCTTAAAAGATGGTATTATCCGAGATGCTATCATCGATACTTGGGAAAATGAACCGAATATCAATCAAGAACTTCTCAACCTTATATATATAGGAACCCCGCATATCGCAGGTTACTCCGCCGATGGAAAAGCCAATGCCACCCGTATGGCACTCACAGCATTGTGTAACCACTTCCACCTTCCGGTCACTTTCCAAATTCGTGTTCCTCAACTTCCTGAGGAAGAGCTACCGGAGCCCAATCTCACGGAAACAGAACGGGCATTAGTTTTATATAATCCACACGCGGATAGTTTGAAACTCAAGTCCCATCCCACCATGTTTGAAGAATTGAGAGGTAACTACCCATTAAGAAGAGAATTCATAGAATAGGTCTCGTAAAAGAGTATAAATACTGCACATTACATATACTTTTGTGCAAAAAAGAGCAATTTATTTACTTAATTGCTTGCATAAGTGGGAAAAAAAAAGTTCCTTTGCACTTGGATTTACAGAATTACATTAATAATAATCAAAAAATTACAATTATGTCTGAAATTGAATCAAAAGTAAAAGCTATCATCGTTGATAAGTTGGGTGTTGACGAAGCAGAAGTAGTAGCCACAGCAAGTTTCACAAACGATTTAGGTGCTGATTCATTGGATACAGTAGAATTGATCATGGAATTTGAAAAGGAATTCGGTATCAATATTCCCGATGATCAAGCTGAGAAGATCACGACTGTAGGTGACGCTATTAGCTATATCGAAGCTAACGCAAAATAATATTTTCTCTAAACGAAGATAATGGAATTAAAAAGAGTTGTGGTAACAGGTATGGGTGCCGTTACTCCATTGGGAAATACGACCGAGGAAACTTGGAAGAATTTGATTGAGGGAGTAAGTGGTGCCGGACCTATTACACATTTCGATGCTTCCTTGTTCAAGACTCAATTTGCTTGCGAGGTGAAAGATTTCAATGTAGGCAACTACATTGACCGCAAAGAAGCACGCAGAATGGACTTGTACACCCAATATGCCTTGGCTGCAGCCAAAATGGCCGTAGACGATTCCGGCATGGATTTGGAAGCTGTGAACAAAGACCGTATAGGTGTAGTCTTCGGAGTGGGAATCGGTGGAATACACACTTTTGAAGAAGAAGCCGGGGCGTATGCACTCACAGGAAAAGAATTGGGACCAAAATACAATCCTTTCTTCATCCCGAAAATGATTGCAGACATTGCAAGCGGTCATATTTCTATTATGTATGGTTTCCATGGGCCGAACTACACGACCACTTCGGCATGCGCATCTTCTACCAACGCTTTGGCTGACGCATTCAACCTTATCCGTTTGGGCAAGGCTGACATGATCCTCAGCGGCGGCGCGGAAGCGGCTATATGGCCGGCTGGTGTAGGTGGTTTTAATGCCATGAAAGCCCTTTCTACCCGGAATGACGACCCTGAACATGCTTCTCGCCCATTCAGCGCAAGTCGCGACGGTTTCGTTATGGGCGAGGGTGCCGGATGTCTGATTTTGGAAGAATTGGAACACGCCAAAGCACGTGGAGCTAAAATTTACGCTGAAATGGCCGGTGCAGGCATGTCTGCCGATGCCCACCACATTACGGCTTCCCATCCGGAAGGTTTAGGGGCCAAACTGGTTATGGAAAGAGCTCTCGAAGACGCAGAAATGAAACCGGAAGAGATTGATTATATCAATGTACACGGTACTTCAACTCATGTCGGAGACATTTCGGAAGCCAAAGCCATCAAAGATGTTTTCGGCTCACACGCTTACGAATTGAATATCAGTTCCACTAAGTCTATGACGGGACATCTGCTCGGTGCTGCCGGTGCTGTAGAAGCAATGGCCAGTGTGATGGCAGTAAAAGAAGATATCATACCTCCCACTATCAACCATGAGGAAGATGACAAAGATGAAGAAATCGACTATGATCTGAACTTCACCTTTAACACTGCTCAGAAACGTACCGTACGTGCCGCTCTAAGCAACACTTTCGGTTTTGGTGGGCACAATGCATGTGTAATCTTTAAGAAATACGCTGAATAAGTTGTGTATCCCAAAGATATCATAGAAAGAATAAAGCTCCCTTTCAGAAAAGATAAGGAGCTTTATTCTTCTTTTTATAAGATATTAGGATTCTACCCGCACCATATCCAATATTACGAACAGGCTTTGCATCATAAGTCCTCATCCATAAAAAAGCAAGGAAGTTGGATTAATAACGAACGGCTGGAATTTTTGGGCGACGCCATTTTGGACGCCGTCGTGGGGGACATTGTCTTCCGCCACTTCAAAGGCAAACGCGAAGGTTTCCTCACCAACACCCGCAGCAAAATCGTACAACGTGAAACATTGAACAGATTGGCTGTGGAGATCGGTTTGGATAAACTTATCATTTCATCCACACATTCTTCCACTCACAACAGTTATATGTGCGGCAATGCTTTTGAGGCCATGGTCGGTGCGATTTACTTGGACCGGGGATATTCCTATTGCATGCGTTTTATTGGCAAACGCATCATGACCCAGTTAATCAATATCGACAAACTGGCCTATAAAGAAGTCAATTTCAAAAGCAAATTGATCGAATGGGGACAAAAGAGGCGAGTTGAAATCACCTTCGACCTGATAGACCAGGCACGGGAAGGAAGCAGTACGCCCGTCTTTACCACCCAAATCACAATCGAAGGAGTAACATGCTGCAAAGGAAGAGGCTATTCTAAAAAAGAGAGCCAGCAATTGGCTGCAAAAGACACGCTGGCACTATTGAGGAAATCCCCCAAACTGGTCGAAAGAATCCTGTCCAACAAAAGACAAAAAGAGGCTTTATCCGAAATGAGCATACAAGACAACGAACAGCAGACCATAACGGTAGTTGCTTCCCCGAAGCTTCAGGTCTCTGTCACGGAATCCCCCGAGTTCAGTATGGTTGGCCGAAGATAATGCAGGCTGAACATAAGGACATAGATAGCGACACACAGTCCATTAAAATCTGTATAAAGTTCGTTATTCTGATAACTTTAAATTATTTTTGCAGAAGAATAAAATGATTCCTGCGGAAATACGACATGAATAAGACGAAGTTAGTCAACTGCTTTCTTTCAGGCAGACGAAAAAGCATATCCAAATATGAAAACCAAACGGAAGAACTGCAATCAAAAGTTCTTCAAAAACTTATCCGTCAAGCTATTCATACGGAATGGGGACAGACACATGGATTTGCACAAGTCAATGACTACAACTCATTTACGAAAACCTCTCCGATAAACACTTACGAAGAACTCAAAGGCTATATCGACCGTATGCGACGGGGAGAAAAAGATGTGTTATGGAGCGGAAAGGTTCGGTGGTATGCCAAATCATCCGGAACGACCAATGACAAAAGTAAATTTATTCCGGTCAGTAAAGAATGCCTGCAAGACACACATTACCGTGGCGGAACGGATGCCGTAGCCTTATATCTGGGCCAGAATCCCCGGAGCAGGATGTTCGACGGCAAGGCATTAATACTTGGAGGCAGCCATTCGCCCAATTACAATCTCCCCCATAGCTTGGTGGGAGACCTAAGTGCCATATTAATCGAAAACGTCAGTCCGTTTGTCAACCATTTCCGTATTCCCTCCAAAGAAATCGCATTATTAGGAGACTTTGAAGAGAAACGTGAAAAGATAGCCCGGGCTGCCATCAGAGAAAACGTAACGAACCTGAGTGGTGTTCCGTCGTGGATGTTGTCCGTATTGACTCGCGTCATGGACATTTCCGGCAAGACCCATCTGGAGGACGTATGGCCGGGCATTGAAGTATTCTTTCATGGTGGTGTATCTTTCACGCCTTACCGTGAACAATACCGGCAACTCATCACGCAACCCGACATGCACTACATGGAAACCTACAATGCCAGCGAGGGATTCTTCGGACTGCAAACAGATTTACAGGACCGTGCCATGCTCTTGATGATTGATTACGGTATCTTCTATGAGTTCATCCCGATGGACGAAATCGACCGCGAAACTCCGAACGTTGTACCGTTATGGGGAGTTGAAACCGGCAAGAACTATGCCATGGTCATCAGCACTTCGGCCGGTCTATGGAGGTACATGATTGGCGATACCGTCAAATTCACGCAGAAGAACCCTTATAAGTTCATCATCACCGGACGTACAAAATTCTTTATCAACGCTTTCGGGGAAGAACTGATCGTAGACAATGCCGAAAATGGATTGAAAGCTGCTTGCGAAGCCACCAGTGCGCAAATACGGGAATATACGGCAGCCCCCGTTTATATGGATGCCCACGGTAAATGCCGACACCAATGGCTGATAGAATTTGCGAAAGAACCGGAATCGCTCACTGACTTTGCACACATTCTGGATTTGAAATTACAAGAAATCAACTCCGACTATGAGGCCAAACGTTACAAAGACATCACGCTACAGCATCTGGAAATTATCCCGGCGCGTAAGCACCTCTTCGATGACTGGCTGAAATCCAAAGGCAAATTGGGAGGACAGCATAAGATTCCGCGCCTGAGCAATACACGCACATACATCGACGAAATGTTATCCATGAATAATTCCGCAAAACCGGAAGATTTTTAAAAACTCAAAAGAAGCGTAATATGCAAAAAAGACTCACACCATACCCCCTCATCGCTCTCCTCTGCATCCTCATTCTGGCCGCTTGCGCCAGCATCGGAAGCCCTGACGGAGGCCCACGTGACTTCACCCCTCCCAAGGTTGTCAAGTGCCAACCGGCCAATATGTCGGTAAACAACCGGGATAAGAAACTGACGCTCACATTCGACGAGTTTATCGTGCTTGAGAATGCTTCGGAGAAGGTTGTGGTCTCTCCTCCCCAAAAAGAAATGCCGGAAATCAGGACTTCGGGGAAGAGGATACACATAACCCTGAACGACAGCCTTAAAGAAAACACGACTTATACGGTAGACTTCTCCGATGCCATCGTAGACAACAATGAGGGGAATCCCATGGGTAACTTTACATACGCTTTCTCCACCGGTACGGAAATCGATACGATGGAAGTCTCCGGTACATTGTTGGAAGCCGAAAACCTTGAGCCTATCAAAGGCATGTTGGTGGGATTGTATGCCGATTTATCCGACAGTGCTTTTACGACACAATCCTTCACTCGCGTGTCCCGCACCAACAGCCGCGGGCAATTCACCATCAAAGGCGTCGCACCGGGAAAATATCGTATCTACGGCCTACAGGATATGGACGGAGATTTCCGTTTCAGCCAAAAGGCCGAAAAGATTGCTTTCGACTCCGTCATCATCGAACCGACATGTGCTCCCGATACGCGTCAGGACACGGTCTGGATAGATAGTACGCACATCGACACCATCAAGACCATACCTTACACTCACTTCTATCCGGACAATGTCATTCTCCGGGGATTCACGGAAGACTATCAGGATTTACATCTTTTAAAGACAGAACGTCCCATTCCGGATATGTTCACCATCTATTTTACCGGCCCTTCAGACACCCTGCCGACTTTGAAAGGATTGAATTTCGAAGGCACGGAAGATATGATACTGGAACGTTCCTCAAACAATGACACATTGACCTATTGGATTACGGATACTTTGGTTTCCAATAAAGATACACTCACTTTTAGCCTGACTTATCTGGATACCGATACTTTGGGACAATTAACTTACCGCACGGATACGCTTGATTTGATACCCAAGGTTACCCGTACGCAACAGGTAAAAGAACGACAAAAGAAAATCGAGGAATGGGAAGACCAGCAAAAGAAGGCCAAACGTCGTCAAAAGGAAAAGTATGTTGCCAAACCCAATCCGTTCTTACGTGAAGACCTCACTTACAAAATGCAGCCGACGGGTGGTATTGCACCCACACAAAACATCAAGTTCACATTTGCCGAGCCGATAGCCGGGATAGACACCACCGCACTGCATTTCTATAAACAAAAAGACAGTTTATGGCTTGAAGAGCCATACCTCTTCCTTCCGGTGGAAGGAGACATGCGCAGCTATATGCTGTACGCAGAGTGGCACCCTGGAGACAAATACAAGTTCGAGGCAGACAGCAACGCAGTAACGAGTGTTTTGGGAAAAGTCAGCACAGCTATAAAAAAAGAAATCCCCGTTACTCCGGAAGAAGAATTCAGCTCGCTGTTCATCCGTCTTATCCTGCCAGACACTGCCGCTATCGTACAACTCATGGACAACAGCGACAAGGTAGTACGAAGCGCCAAAGCCGTAAACAACCGGGCAGACTTCTTCTATCTGAAACCGGGCGAATATTACCTGCGCCTTTTCATAGACCGAAACAACGACGGAAAATGGACCACCGGAGACTATACCGCAAACCGTCAGCCGGAAGAAGTTTTCTACTTCCCCAAGCCTTTGACGCTAAGAGCCCGTTGGGAAGTAGAACAAGACTGGGACGTGAGAGGCATTCCATTGAACAAACAGAAGCCGGAAGCCATCACCAAACAAAAACCGGATGCAGACAAGAAAATCAAACAACGTAACGCTGAAAGAGAACGAAACAGATAAAAATAGGAAACAATGAAAAAAACAACCATACTATGGCTACTATTCTCTTTGATGGGAATCATAGCACTTCCGGCCAGCGCACAATGCACCGCAGAGAATAACGCATTCTCTGCGGGAGAGGACCTTTCATACAAATTATATTTCAACTGGAAATTCATTTGGGTGACTGTCGGAACAGCCAATATGAGCATTAAAAACACGAACTACCAAGGCCAAGAAGCTTATCGCTGCCATCTCATCACAAAAGGTAATAAAATGGCAGACAAACTCTTTGTACTACGCGACACCTTGGTCAGTATTGTCAATGACGAGCTGGTTCCTTTTTACTACCGTAAAGGAGCATTGGAAGGCGACCGCTACACAGTAGACGAAGCATGGTACAGTTACCCCGACGGCAAGAATCACATCAAGCAACGCTTCAAAACCCACAAAGACGAAATCCGTCTGAACGACCAGAAAAGCAACGTATGCGTCTACGACATGCTCAGCATGATGCTCCGGGCACGCTCATTCGATGCCTCCGACTACAAAGTAGGACAGAAAATCAAATTCCCTATGGCCGACGGTGGTAAGGTGGAAGAACAAACACTCATCTACCGTGGGAAAAAGAATTTCAAAATGGAAGAAAGTAAAACCAAATACCGCTGCCTCGTATTCTCATTTGTGGAGTACGAAGACGGCAAGGAAAAAGAAGTGGTCACATTCTACATCACCGACGACAAGAACCACTTGCCCGTACGCCTGGACATGTACTTACGTTTCGGAAGCGCCAAAGCTTTCCTCACGGAAGCCAAAGGAGTACGTAATCCGCAAACGGCTATTATTAAATAAACAGCAAAGAGATATTATTAGTTTTCTGTAAATTACTAAATTCTATAATTTATATTTTAAACGACATGCCATAAAATCCAGAAATTTAACCATGTTGTTACATCAAAACAAAAACATGTAACAACGGAAAAAATATTATTTCAATATATCCATTAACTTTGCCCACACAATGACCTAATAAAATTATAAAGACGATGGATATATTAAAACATGGTATTTTAGGCTTATTATTATCTTGCTTGCTTTTGGCTTGCCGCCAATCGAAAACAAGACAGTTCAACGTAACCTATAATGAAACTTTTAGTATCATCCAACAAACAAACGGCAATAAACCGTTCTGCATAACCTTGGTAGACTCTACACAAGCCCTGTCCCAAAAATTTATAGAAAGGCTAAAATGTGGAGGATGGATTTGTCCGACAGCATCATACAATATTGTAGACATCAATCTACCCCAAAACAAATGGTATACAAAATGGCTCGTACCAGTTTCCCTGCCACTAACCTGTGTATTCACATCCGATGGACATCTTGTGGACCTTATTCCAGGTGCAGCAAAAGAAAGTTTTCTCTATGTTCAAAAAGCCCTCACTGATTTACAGATGACAGAATATCATTATCCTAATAGATTCAGCATGCCTAAAAAGAAACTTATCACTTTATTCGATAGGATTTTGGACTGTAATACAAGATTGAAAGAAGGCATATATTTAAAAGAAGAATTAGGGCATATTTATGACTCTCTACCTTATCCATATCCATATTATATAGGTCTTGTAGGAGCATTGGCCGAAAATGATACGATAGCCGCCTTAGTCTTGGCACGTTCTATGACAGATTTGGAAAATCCTTATTATATGGAAATATTTCGGGATGAATTCATTATGGCCAAGAAAACGATTAATCCGCACTTCAACGTAAAAGACGAGGCAACTGTCCGAATCCATCCTACACGTATTTTGCTATCCAACTGTTTACCGGGAATAGAAAAGCCGTTCACAATTTCTATTTTTAATGATGGAAAACGTCCTTTGAATGTTTCTAAAATATTCAAAAGTTGTTCTTGTTTAGAATTAAAAAGCCATCACGGAGAGTTTACCATAGATCCAGAAGATTCAGTACAAATAGACTTTGTTTTCAATTCAGCAGAAAAAGGAGAATTCATACGAGATATTTTTATCACCTCTAATGCAATAAACAACCCTATATTTTATTTGGAAGTATTAGCAGAAGTACAATAAACATTCACAATTCTAAAGACAAAAGTATCATGAAAAAATGGTTAATTTATGTATTCTCAACAGGAGTCTGTCTTTGGGGATGCACGCTAAATGAAGAATGGACTGAATTCACCTCACCGAAGGACGAAGTACAAGACATGAAAATCGAACTGCCCAAATCCTCTGATGATTTTGGACAGGCCGTAGCCGATGAAATTGAAGTGACCGTGAAGAAACTGGTGGAAATGAATGTGGACTATTCGGATGCCAACGGCTCAAAAGAATTCCACGACAGGTTTTACAATGATTTCTGCCAAGCCAATCCCAATTTGGCCAAGAAACGTTTACGGGGAGAAACCACATTGCCGACAATATCTCCTGAACAATTTGCAGAAGGATATGCTTCGTTGACTGAAACACAAATCAAATTCGTCCATAAAATCATAGAAGAGTGCGATAGGAGTACATCCGACCATGACTTATTGGTTCGTTTGATAAGTTTACGTGATGAAATCTACGCTGAAGTCCCACAAATCGAACAAGAGCGTTTACTGAACGTCATATCTGTACTTTTTTACAGCATACAAGAACTCAACCACCTCGCTGCACAAGGAATGACATTGAAAACGACTAACAACACAAGCTCATTCCCAAGACTCAGAAACTCAAGTGAAGGAAGTGGTGAAACCGGAGGATGGTTCGATGATTGGTTTGGTGAAGGAGATGGCGACCACAAAGAAGACAGAGAAGGAAGTGATTCTTCTATCAACATTCCACCCGGATGTCGGACTTTCCTATCAGCCATATGGATTGCAGCCACTGTCGAACCTACTCCAGTTGGAGAAATCATTGCTTTTGCAGGTACTGTCACTTTAATTACAGGAGTAGTAATGTATCGATACGTAGCATGCCCTGCGGAATCATCATCATACACAGATGATATAACAGCAGCAGGAAGGCAATATTGCATAGACCAATATGCCAAGTGTCAAGAAGAGAATAAAAATGGGTGGGCAGAACCCAATTCCGGAGGGACATATGGTCATTCAATGTGTTATGAATGTCAAAAATACTGTTTAGCCAATAACGGACTATGGGACTGTCCTCGTCCAAAAATGTAAATAATAGAACACATCTATACTTACCCAAATTATGCGCGGATTAAAAATTCAATACAATAGCGAAGCTCCCGTTATAGCTGTGGCAGAAAATTTTGCTTTTGCCTTGTTTGATACGGCTATGGAACAAGATGACACGGGTTATATCTATGTACATGGACTTGACTACTCCAATAGTTACCATTGGCTCAGTACCGTTCCGCACCAAGGAGACAAAGTGAAAATCCAAATCGTAGAAACCTCAACCCCGTCTCCCCCTCTAAAAATTAAGAAACAAGACCGTAAAGAGATGCTAGCACGCTACACACAACTCAAAAAAGAGTTGGAAGAAAAAGGTTTAATCACAAAAGAAGACTGAAATAATGAAAGGATTGATTGTAAAAAGCACCACTTGGAACGGTGAGACCTGTAAAATAGGTATGCCAGACGGTGGAGTCGGCATCTCGGTCAATGCCATGGAACGAGACAAATATTGCTTTTGGAGCATCGGAGGTTACAATCTTAAAGAAGAACGGCATTGGATTTGGAAAGGCGGTGAATTGCATGTGGGAGACAAAATAGAAATAGAGTTTGCGGAATTCGATGAAGCGACACCACCCGTACTCAAAAAGCCCCATTCCTGTCCGAATCCCCAAAAAAAGGATGACTCTCCTGAGAATTGGCAATTCAAGTTAAAGACTTACCAAAAACTTAAAAAAGTTTTGGAAGACGAAGGGTTGATATAAAGACTATTACTATGATAGGAGCAGAAATCATTTTTAACGAAAAAGAAGCCGTCACTATCGGCACTTACAATTTCGCTTACATCTTCGTATCATGCGGAAGCAAAACCGGTGACTGGATGGTAGCAGCCGGTAGTAGCTTCAAAGAGAGGTATACTTGGATGGACCGCCCTTTGCAAATAGGAGATAAAATCAAAATACGCATCGTAGAAACGAAGCAAACATCACAACCACTTATCACTCAACAAAGTGATAGGAAAAAGATGAAAGCACGCTACGAGCAGCTTAAAGATGAGTTAAAAGAGAAAGGACTTATAAAATAAAGGAGGAATGAAAGGTTTTATCATAAAAAGCAGTACATGGGGCTATCAAACCCACAAAGTCGGTTTGCCTGAAGGATGTACCATTTCCTTTGAGTTTTCCCGTTGGTGGGGAGCGATATGGTGTCCGTCCGGATATACCAACGAAAGTGAGCATTGGAGTTGGCACGGAGGAGACATCCATGTAGGAGATGAAGTGGAAATCGAAGTCATAGAAATCACACCTGAAGAAGTCGATGCCCCATCGCACGTCATACGGGAAAAGGAGTGTACTATCTCCCCTACGAATGAAAATGAAGATGACTCGGAGATTTGGAAACAGAAATTATATGATTATTACCAATATAAGAAGATTTTGGAGGACGAAGGATTAATAGAGAAAGAATAACAGTCCGTACACACAAGAATGAAATACAGAAACCATATCTGGCCATTAATGTGCATGGCGGCCTTATGTATTTTGGCCGCATGCACAAAAACTCCGTTGGAACAAGCCTTGATACAAGCCGGAAAGAACCGTAAGGAACTTGAAAAAGTACTGGAATATTATCAAAACGACAGCTTAAAACTACGGGCAGCCCAGTTCCTGATAGAAAATATGCCCTATCATTATTCCTATCAAGGAGAAGAATTGAAAAAATATTTCCAATACTTTGAACGTTTCTCCGTAAGCGCATGGAGGGGTCCTACTTTCGTACGTGACTCCATCATCCAAAAAGATGGAAAATTCAATTTCAAAGCCTTGGATGCTGTTTACGACATAACTTCCGTGAAAGCAGATTATCTGATACACAATATAGACTTTTCTTTCAAAGTATGGCGCGAACAGCCTTGGGGCAAATATGTAACGTTCGAAAACTTTCTGGAATATATTCTGCCATACCGAATCGGCAATGAAGAACTGATGGAATGGCGTGAGGAAATATACAAACGATACAACCCGATGTTGGATAGTATTCGAAACACACCGTACGGAAGCGATATCCGAGCCGTAACCCAGATTCTAATGGATTCCCTATCGAATGCTCCCATTTTCTTCACTGGCATATTTCCAGATGGTCCCAACGTCGGCCCCAATTTGGTGAGATGGCGTGCCGGAAATTGCCGAGAACTAACAGATTTGGTTATATATGTATTTCGAGCATTGGGACTACCAGGTGGTTGCGATAAAATGTTGGTACGGGGAGATAAGAATGTACCCCACTATTGGAATTTCATTTTAGATGAGAACGACAGTACCTACTTCACATCCATCGGACAAAATTCCAAAAATTTAGAAAAGGCTGAGACTTATTGGGATCCAAAAGGCAAAGTTTATAGGGAAACGTTCAGCCTGAACCGGAACATTCAACAAGATTTGAAGTTCGATATGCTGAATGTACCTAAAAATTTCCGCAAGCCATTAATGCGTGATGTGACAGCTATTTACGCAAATAAAATTAACCACCAGTTACGAATCAGTGCTGATAGCCTTACTGTCAAGCCTCAGGATGGAGAAACGGTCTATTTATGTATGAGTTCACAAATGCACTGGTTGCCCGTTGCGTATGGACGTTTTGAACACGACACCATACGCATTAACAATGTCGAAGGATCTGTCATTTTCAAATTGGCTGTATGTAGGAATCAAAAGCCCCTTTTTATTTCCTTGCCATTTCTACTCGAAAAGTATAGCGGTAACATACGTTTTTTTCGACCTTCTGGTAAAAAACACTCCATCACATTATTACAAAAATTTAAAGAGGACTTCCAAGCCCATATGGTAGGAGGAATATTCGAGGCAAGCAATCACCCGAATTTCAGAGGGAAGGACACAATCCACATCATTACTGAACGCCCTCCACGTTTAATCAATACCGCCCGACTTCCCAAAAGCAAACCATACCGTTATGTCCGATATTACGGTCCTCCAACACGCCATTGCAATATTTCAGAACTGGCGTTCTATCAATCAGCGTCAGACACCTCCACATTACAAGGCATACTGATAAGCCCCCCGGGGGCAGTAGCCGGAAATATCGTTAACCAATTCCAAAATGTATTTGATGGCGACCCGTATACATCCATGGATTACCGTGAGCCGTCAGGCGGTTGGGTCGGATTGGATTTCGGCCACCCTGTACAGATTCAGAAAATAACCTTTTCTCCACGCAACCGAGACAATTTTATCCGTAAAGGAGACCTATATGAATTATTCTACGCCCAAACAAACGGTTGGGAATCTTTAGGAAAACAAACCGCAACATCGGACTCCTTATCTTATAATGCTCCCGAAGGAGCATTACTCTATCTTCGTAACCATTCACGTGGAAATGATGAACGAATCTTTGAAATGGTAGATGGAAAACAACGATTATGGTAAATTACAGACCGCTGCAGAAGGCCTCCTCAGCGGAAAACCTTCATGCGCTTGTCTACGTCTCCAAAATCCTTGTCTCCCGGTTCGCCGGTCGGGACCCCGAAAGGCATTTCCGCTATCAGCATCCAATCTTCAGGCAACTCCCATGTACGGCGGACTTCCTCGTCTATCAAAGGATTATAATGTTGAAGGGAAGCTCCCAATCCCCGTTCTTCCAACATCGCCCAAATGGCAAACTGGTGCATTGCAGAAGTATGTTGGGCCCACGTCGGAAAATTATCCTTGTAAGAAGGAAAAGCATCCTGCAACCCTCTTACCACAGACATGTCTTCAAAATATAACACCGTGCCGTGGCCACTCGCAAAACAACCGTCAATCTTAGCCTCCGTCTTGACAAAAGCCTCGGCCGGAATACGCGCTTTCAAGGTATCTTTCACGATATCCCAAAGTTTTTTGTGCTCGTCGCCCAACAACAACACGATTCTCGTCGATTGTGAGTTGAATGCCGACGGAACGTGTTTCACAGCCTGACGGACCACACGTATGAGCTCTTCGTCCGACACGGGCGAACTGCTTCCTATGGAGTAATAACTACGGCGATGCTCCAACGCCTCTTCAAATGTTCTTTTCATTCTTCTTCTATTTTTTGAATATAACCCGATTTCTTCCCTGCCACATTCGACACCGCCGAACGTACTCGGCTCAACGACTCGGGAGTCATCAGCAGGTAAGACGCCATGTCGTTGACCGAGGCCCTGCCTGCCACCGTAGGGAATTCTCTCAAAAAGCGTTCGTAGCGTTCGCGGGCCGATTCGAAACGCCATGAATCGGCTTTCACCTGATGCAGAATCAGATTGTTTTCCAGAAAATGACGCAACCATTCGGCTATACCTTTATATAATAAGGAAAGCTCCACCAGACCGGCGTACGGTATGAGGCACAACTCGCTGTTTTCCAATGCTTCCATCATCAAGTGCGACGGTTTGTTCTTGAAAATGCTTTCTATACAATAGGCTATGTTGCCCTCGCAAGTGAAATGCTCCGTGATTTCACGCCCGTTTTTGAAATAGAACTGGCGCAACAATCCTTTGCACACATAAAACATGTAATGACATATCTGCCCGTCTTTCACTACCATCTGTTTCTTCCGGACTTTCTGCACGACCAGAATATCCGACAACGCCCGGCGTTCCTCGTCGGACAATGTCGCAAAAGACGGTATCTTGTCTGCGGTCAAACCCTTTTCCATATCCAGCTCTGCATCTTTACAATCCGTATGACGAAGATACGGTTTTTTCATTCAAGTACAAAACGCCCGAAGCCTATAAATCTGATATAAATCAGAAAAAGCGGGCTCACACCCGCTTTCTTCTTAAAAAAAATTAATCCATACTTCAACTTTTATGCGTCATAATCTCCAAAACCTTACGGTCGGTCTCGTTCATGGCTTCGGCTCCTATACTTGTCAGGTTATGTATGCTCTTATCCACATCATCGTCGATGATGCCTTCCACGCTGCTCACACATTTCTGCTGCATGGCCAGCATGGCTGACAATACGGCTGTGGAAACCCCGCTCGTCAATTTCAATGCGCAACTCGGTTTGGCTCCGTCACAAATCATCCCCGTGAGGTTCGCTATCATATTCTTCACGGCGTATGAGACTTGCTCGTACTTTCCTCCCATCAGGTAGGTGATACCACAGCTCGATCCCGTAGAAGCCACCACACATCCGCACAAGGCCGACAGGACACCCAGACTTTGCTTGATATAGATGGCTGTCAGATGGCTCAGCATAAGCGCGCGAACAAGTTCTTCGTCCGTATTGTGATTCTCTTCGGCAAAAACCACGACCGGCATCGTAGCACAAATCCCCTGGTTGCCGCTTCCGGAATTGCTCATCACCGGAATCATAGCCCCGGCCATACGGGCGTCGCACGCACATGAGGTGCTCGACAGAATATGAGAGAATATCGTATCCCCCATAATACCGCGCCCCAAAGGACGGCTCAGCGTCTTGCCCAACTCATGTCCGTAGCACCCTTTCAAAGCTTGCCGGGAGGCCGATTCGTTCAAGCGGCGTGCTTCCCGGATAAATTCGATTTCTTCCAACGGCGCTTCTACTGAAAAATCGTACACCTTGCGCAAGTTGAGTTCGCATTCGTCCTCTCCGGCTTCCTCTCCTTGTGGCATACGATTGTCCAACAGCACTTTCCCGTCTTTCTCCACATAGACGAAATGCGTATGCTGACCGGCAATGACAGCCGTAGCCCTATGACCGGACTCACTCTCCACTATGGCTTCGACATACAGCTTTTCCGAAATGCCTTCTTTTAATGATATTTTGACACGCCGCTCCGCTATGTATTGTTTGCCCAGCTCTACGTCTGTCGGCATCACGTCTTTCAGC
>ENA-OPBL01001621-OPBL01001621.1-human-gut-metagenome-genome-assembly--contig:-NODE-1621-length-19234-cov-3.589655_pt1 | contig 19234 bp, 11 predicted proteins | sample MGYA00241073_ERZ501461 | MGnify/ENA primary metagenome ERZ501461 (study PRJEB25962, sample SAMEA2042630) | human gut metagenome | biome: human gut; feature: human-associated habitat; material: faeces... | reverse complement strand
GTCGGCAACGAAGAGACCTTCACGGCATCCGAAAGCGCTGCTGAAGCACAGGAAACTGCTGAAGAGGATTTCTCCACTTCAGACGCAGTTGCTGAAGAGCCCACAGCAGACGCTGTCGTAGTGGCTGAGGTTGAAGCAGAATAGTGCTGTTTTTCGCGCCGCTTAGCTATTAGCCGGTAGGTGTGATAAATTAGACTTCCCGATACCGCATCCACGGTGTCGGGAAGTTTTGTTGTTAGTACCTCTTTTCAGGCGCGATACTTTAAGAACAGGACAAGGGAGCGAATGCCAGCACCTACGACAAACGATCAACTCGCACTTCAGGCTTCAGGTTCGAAGGGCAAAGCACTGCCACAGAACATTGAGGCGGAGAAGACCGTTCTATCTGCGTGTTTGCTTTCTACGGGAGTATTCGAAGAAGTCTCTCTCAAATTGCGCCCCGAAGATTTCTATCGTCCTGCTCATCGCATCATCTTCGAGACGATGCGCGATATGAATGCACGTTCGATTCCGATCGATGTCATTTCCGTGGCGGACAGCCTCAAGGCAGCTTCCCAGCTCGAAGCGGTAGGCGGGCAGCCGTATCTGCTCGACCTTTCAAACAATACGTTTTCCCTCACGAGCTGGCAGCACCATGCCGATATCGTGGGCCGTGACGCGATGCGCCGGCAGTTGCTCTTGGCATCAGCCAATATCTCTTCGCTCGCTTATGATTCTCCTGCCGATCCTAAAGAACTCATCTCGCAGGCTGAAGCCACTCTTTTTGGCGTGACCGAAAAAGCGGTCAACTCTTCGTTCAAAGACATCAAGACGCTTATCATCGAGGCGAACGATCAGATCGCTGAGATGGCGAATCGTGGCGAGGTCTTGCAAGGGGTACCCACCGGCTTCAAGGATGTCGATCAGCTGTTCAATGGGCTTCGTGGTGGGCAGTTGATCATCTTGGCTGCGCGTCCTGGCGTGGGTAAATCGTCGTTCGCGATGAATCTTGCGGTCAACGCGGCAAAACAGAAGTCGACAGTTGCGTTCTTCAGCTTAGAGATGTCGTCGGTCGAAATCACGAAGCGCCTGCTTTCAGCTGAATCAGGTATCAACCTGTCAGTCTTGAACAGCGGACGGATCGACAACAATGCATGGGCGCCGCTCTTCGATGCGTCTGAACGCTTGAGCAACATCGACCTCTATGTGGATGATTCGCCAGGGCTTTCGCTGGTCGAGCTGCGCACAAAGGCACGTCGCATGATGCGAAACGTTGAGAACGGCCTCATCGTGGTCGACTATTTGCAGCTCATGACACCCGTCATCCCTCATCCGAACAACCGCACCATGGAAGTTGCTGAGATATCGCGTGGCCTTAAGATGCTCGCTAAAGAACTCGATGTGCCCATCATGGCGCTCGCACAGCTTTCGCGTGCGGTCGAATCTCGTACTGACAAGCGCCCAATGCTTTCTGACCTGCGCGAATCAGGCTCGATCGAACAGGATGCCGACATCGTCATGTTCATCGATCGATCTACCAGCGAAGCTGAGGCAGAGTCTGACAAGCGTCCTGATTGGGGCGTGGCAGAATTGATCGTCGCAAAGCATCGCAGTGGTCCTACGCGTGACTTGAAGCTCACTTGGCTTGCCGAGCGCACCAAGTTCACCGACTACTTCGACGATTCAAGTTACTAACGCTTGCGCACAAACGCATCACTATCCGCTACACTCGAACCATGGCGCGATCAGTAACCTTCATACACGCAGCAGACCTTCATCTCGGAGCCCCGTTCAGGGGGTTGCGTGCAGTCTCGCCGGTGTGGGCTGATCGTTTGATCAAATCCATTCCCGATGCGTATCGTAAGCTCATCGATGAAACGATCCGTGAGCAGGTCGATTTCTTGATCATTGCAGGCGATGCGTTCGATGCCTCGCACCCCTCCTATGCCGATTTCTGCCTCTTCCGTGACGGACTCGAACGCCTTAACGATGCGAACATTCCGGTCTATTTCTGCACAGGTAACCACGATCCTTATGCGCGCTGGGCGGGCGAGTATGGTGATCTTCCCGAAAACGTTCATCTCTTCGATCCTCATGAGGCGAACTACTTTGTCTACGAAAAAGAGGGCGAATCGCTCGCTGTGTTAGGTGGGCGAAGCTACTACACGCAGGCATGGCCGCAAGACGAGAACATCGCGGAAGGCATCTCGCACGCAAAGGCGAAAGAGATCGCTGCCGATGCAACATTCCAGGTGGGCGTGATTCATTCTGGTCTCGACATCGATCCGACACGCAGTCCGGTGAAGCCAAAAGATCTTCTCGCGCGCAAAATGGATTACTGGGCGCTCGGGCATATTCATCATCCGCAGCTTATCCCCGAGGATGATCCAGCCATTGCCTTTTCGGGCTGCATTCAAGGGCGCGATATTCACGAAACTGGCCCGCATGGCGTGCTCAAGGTGACGCTGCGCGAAAACCTTCCCACCGAAGTTGCGTTCCTTTCCACGGCGCAAATTGTGTGGGAACGCATCGAAGTGGACGTTTCTGCCTGCGCGACGATCGCTGATATCCAAGAAGCGGTCACCACACAGCAGTTCGAGCGCAACGCGCGATCGCAATGTCAGAACATGCTCTGTCGCATCACGCTCACGGGTGCAACACCGCTTCATAGTGCGCTCACTCCGCATGTGCTCGCCGACCTCCGTTCGGTCATCAACGATCGCTATCCGTTCTTCTTCATCGATGATGTCGTGAACGAAACGCGCGCGAAGATCGACAAGGACGCGATCGAGAAAGAGGGGCTGTTCCCGGCGGTCTATCTTTCGACCATGCGCGCGCAGAAGAAAGATAGAGTCGACGGTCTGTCCTATCTTGAACAGCAATTCTCAGCGCTTGACCTGCCTGTTCCCAAGCTTCAGCGGCGCTTCGATGAAGCTTGCAAGGAAGCGGAATCGCTCGTGTTCGATCTGTTGAGCGAGAACAACAATGACTAAGAGCGATACACAGAACAAGAAGAAGGGCGAGAAGAACCAGCCTTTTGCGCCAACGTATCTGTCGAGCATCTATCTCGAATACGTGAAGCTGACGAATTTCGGCAAGTTCGCCAACATGATCGTCGGTCCGTTCAAGCCTGGCCTCAATGTGGTGTATGGCGCGAACGAAGCGGGCAAGACCACCATCAGTGAACTTATCAAGAATGTCATGTTCGGCTGGCGTGTTTCGCGCCGTGGTTCGAACAGTTACAAGCCAGAGAATTCAGAGCGCATCGGCAGCTTGTTCTTCAAAGACGACCGCACGGGCGATGTTGAAGAGATCAAGCGTACGAAGAACAGCGAAGGCGTGGTCGATCGACTCCATGTGCTCGATGACATCGACAAAGAAACGTACGAGACCATGTTCGCGCTCAATAGCGATGAGCTGCTCAAGCTCGATCGTCATAACGAGGTTACCGCGCGCTTGCTCACGGCTGGCTCTGGTACGGCATCATCCCCTGCCATCGTGCTTGCTAAGATCCAGGAGAAGATACGAGCGCTCATGTCGCGCTCCGCGCAAACTCCTGACTCGATCGCACTTTTGCGTGAAGAACAGGAACGCGAGAAGACGCTCGTTCAGGAGCTGCTCAACGAAACCGACAGCTTCTATGAAGAAGAGCACCGCCTCGAATCGTTGCTCGCACGCAAAGAAGCGCTCACCGAAGCGCAAGCTGGCCTCAATACCGAGATCGAAGAACTCAAGAGCAACTACGCACGCCTTGAAGGGATCGACGCATCGATCGAGCAGAACACTGCGTTGCTCGAAGAGACCCGCGCTTCGGAGCAGCAGATGCGCCTTCCCGATTCGGTCGAAGTTGATGAGAATGTGCGTGCGCTCAGCAAGCTATCATCTGCCGAAGAATATGAGGTCAAAACCCTTCTCGACGATCTCGACGAAGAGCGCCTCAAGTACGAGCATGCGCTTGACAGCGCAAAACGTGAAGTTGCGAAGTCAACAACAGCGTTTGAGACACTCATCAACGACCACGATTTCCAGACCGAGCAAGATCGCGCAAAGAAACAACGACGTATTCGCTTGATCATCGCGTTCGTTATCCTCGTATGCATGGGCATCGTGGGCATTTGGCTTTTCCGACAGGGACGTGCGGTGGGTTCGCTCACGTATTCAGCGTTCGGCGTGATCACGTGCCTTTGCGGGCTTCTTGTTGCAGCAGGAGGCATCGTTGCCAACATGTATCCTTCAAAAACGGAAGAGGCGTTTGAAGAGCGAAGACGCGATTACGAATGGGTCAAGTATCAAGACGAACAGCACCTTGAGCTTTGCGAGCGCGATCTGGCCGACCATAAGAATCGCGCAAAATGGTTCCTTGATCAGCGCGGATTCAGCGCCGCCGAAGGTTCGATACGCCAGGCGCGCCACTTGCTCGATCTTGCCCACGATATGCGCACGAACGAAGAGACGACCAAGCAGAACCTCCAGGCGCTATCCTTGCAGCGCGCATCGCTCGAATCGCTCCTTGGCACGCTCGCAGAACAGCGTCGCGAACTCTGCCTTTCAATGGGGCTCGATCCCGAGGCAAAACTGGCGGATCTCGAAGCGATCATCGAGCGTAAGAATACTGAACGTGCCAAAACGAGCGAGCTCATCCAAGAGACGAATCTCCAGTTCGGTCAGATCTCGAGCGAGCTTTCGCACGCGCGCCATGCCACCACTTTCGATGAGGCGAAGCAGCGCAAGGCGATCGTGGATGCACGCTTGAAGGAGCGCTATCACGAACTTGCCGTGCTGTTGCTCGCGCAGCGCAGCCTGGAAATCTCGATCGCTGAATGGGAACGCAAAAGCCAACCTGAAGTCTACAAGCAGGCTTCGCGTCTCTTCGCGCAGATGACGAAGGGCGCGTGGCAGAAAGTGCGCATGAATGCCGAAGGAGAGATCGAAGCGCTCGACAGCGTGAAGACCGCTTGTCCGCCTCAGTTGCTTTCGCTCGGCACGCGTCAGCAGCTCTATCTCGCGTTGCGCGTTGCCCTTCTCATCACGGCCGAAAACGTGGGCCGTTCGCTGCCTATCCTCTGCGATGACATTCTCGTGAATTTCGACGACGAACGCCGCCGTGAAGCCATTAAGGTGATCGTCGAGCTTTCGCGCTATCGCCAGGTTATTCTTTTCACCTGTCACCCGAGTGTCGCTGCCCTGGTGCGCGAGTGCGATTGCTCCTGTAATTTCTTCGAACTGTGATATATTTTTCAGGTAGATTGAACTGTCGAAAGGAATACCTATGCCGAGCACTGTTCTTCTAGGCGCCCAGTGGGGCGATGAAGGCAAAGGCAAGATCACCGACTTGATCGCAAAGGACTACGACTACGTTGTGCGCTATCAAGGAGGGAACAACGCAGGGCATACGGTTATCACGGGCGATACGAAGCTTGCCCTTCACCTCATCCCTTCTGGAGTTATGTACGATAACGTTACGCCGGTCATCGGCAATGGTTGCGTGATCGACCCCAACGTGCTCATTGAAGAGATGAGCACCATCAACGAAGCAGGCTTTCCGACCGATCGCATGCTCGTTTCGTGTGATGCTCACGTTATCATGCCCTATCACATCGATTTGGATGGTGCGAGTGAAGCGAAGCGCGGCACCAAACTCATCGGTACGACGAAGCGCGGCATCGGTCCTGCTTATGAAGACAAGGTTGCCCGTCGTGGCATCCGCATCCAGGACATGATGGATGAAGCGGTCTTCCGTGAGAAGGTTGCCTCCGTGCTCGAACTGAAGAACCAGATCCTCTCGAAGATCTATGATCTTCCTACCTACACGGTCGACCAGATCTGCGAAGCGTACCTGCCTCTGGCAGAGCGCATTCGCCCGCACATGGCAGAAACTACGCACTTGCTCAACACCGCACTTGCCGATGGCAAGTCAGTTCTCTTCGAAGGTGCGCAGGGCACCATGCTCGACATCGACCATGGCACCTATCCCTTTGTCACCTCGTCTTCCTGCTGTGCAGGCGGTGCACCGATCGGCACGGGCGTTGGCCCGAAGGCGATCGACCGCGTGCTCGGCATCGCGAAGGCCTACATCACGCGTGTTGGATCCGGCCCATTCCCGACCGAGCTGACCGATGAAGTGGGAGAGCGCCTCTGCGAAGTAGGCGGAGAATATGGCGTTACCACGGGTCGTAAGCGCCGTTGTGGTTGGTACGATGCGGTCGTTGGTCGTTATGCTGCGCAGGTCAATTCGCTCACGGATGTTGCGCTCACCAAGCTCGACGTGCTTTCCTGCGTGCCGCGCATCAAAGTGTGCGTTGCCTACGAGATCGAGGGCAAGCGCTACGATTACTTCCCCATGGACCAAGAACTCATCTGTTCCCCCAGCTTGAAGCCTATCTACGAAGAGCTTCCTGGTTGGGAGGGCATCGATATCTCCGATTGCAAACGCTTCGAAGACTTGCCACAGAATGCGCAGGTCTATGTTCAGTATCTCGAAGACATCACCGGTGTTCCCGCTTCGATCATCGCGGTCGGCCCCGATCGTGATCAGACGATCTTCAACGGCTGGGAAGCCCGCTAGTTATTGCACAAAGTAGCCAACCGCGACCATCCAGCGCGTGAAAGGTATCTCATGAATATTCTAGTTTTAGGCAGTGGCGGCAGAGAGCATGCGATCACCTGGGCGCTGGCGAAAAGCCCTCGTTGCAGCGAGATCTATATCGCGCCAGGCAATGGCGGCACCGCTGAACTGGGCACCAATATCAAATCGCTCAACATCGAAGACGGTAACGCGGTGCTCGATTTCGTGCGTCAAAACGATGTTGAACTGGTGGTCATCGGCCCTGAAGCGCCGCTCGTAAAAGGCGTTGCCGATGTTCTGCGTGAAGCAGGCATTGCGGTATTCGGCCCCGATGCGCAAGGCGCGCAGCTCGAAGGTTCGAAGACCTACAGCAAAGAATTCATGGAAGCGAACGGTATCCCGACTGCACGCTACAAGAGCTTCACCAGTAAAGAGGAAGCACTGGCCTATTGCGATGAACTAGGTGCGCCGCTCGTGGTGAAGGCCGATGGCCTTGCAGCGGGCAAGGGTGTTATCGTCGCAGAAACACTTGACGCGGCACGTGCTGGCGTTGAGGCGTGTTTCTCGGGCGAATTCGGCTCCGCGGGCAACACCGTAGTGGTTGAAGAGATGCTCACCGGTCCGGAATGTTCGCTGCTCGCTTTCGTTACGAATGGCAAGGCATTTTGCATGGCACCAGCACAAGATCATAAACGCGCCTACGACGGTGATCTGGGACCCAACACGGGCGGCATGGGCGTGTATTCTCCGGTGCCTATCGTCACCGATGAAGAGATGGCCGAGATGGTGCGCATCATGGAAGTGGCTGCTGCAGCAACGGCGAACGAGCCCTTTGAGCATGACTATCGTGGCGTGCTCTATGGTGGCTTCATGCTTACGCCCGAAGGCCCGAAGGTGCTCGAGTTCAACGCGCGCTTCGGCGATCCGGAAACGCAGGTTGTTCTGCCGCGCCTCAAGAGCGATCTGGTGGACATCATGATGGCCGTGGCTGAAGGTCGCGATGGCGATATCGACTTGGAATGGGATGATAATTGGGCGCTGAGCGTGGTGTTGGCTTCTGAGGGCTACCCTGGTTCGTATGAGAAGGGCAAGGTCATCCTTGGCGTTGAAGATGCTGAGGACTTGAACAAGGTGCTCGTTTTCCACGCGGGCACGGCGCTGAACGTTGATGGCGAGCTCATCACTTCAGGTGGCCGCGTGCTGAACGTGGTCGGTCTGGGCTCTTCGTTCGAATCGGCGCGCCATCGCGCTTATGAAGCGATCAAGCGCATCAACTTCGAAGGCATGCAGTTCAGGAGCGATATTGGTAAGAAAGCTCTCGAAGGCCGCAGCGCTTGGGATTAAGACTTCCGTTTCGGCAGGAAGAAGTCACGCTGCCTTTCATCTTTGAAGAGCGGTTTTGCCTGCTGCTTTAGCTGGTAGCAACGATAGAGGTTAGGCTGTATCCAATGGATCAGCCGCTTTTCATTATGCTTTGAGGTAGTGATCCTTCACGAACTCTTGGAGTGAATGTACGCTCAGATCAGGCTTGCAAGCTACAAGTTCTTCTTCGGTGAACATACCCCACAAAGCGGCAACGCTTTGGCATCCTGCTGCGTTCGCTGCTTGGATATCGAACGGACTATCGCCGATATAGATGCATTGAACAGGCGCGATGCCGAGCAGTTCACACCCGTGAAGGATCGGGCCAGGGGCAGGTTTATGCTCGGGCCAATCATCTGAGCCAACCAGAAATTCGAAGAAGGAATCAAGCTCACAGATCTCAAGACCACGCTGAGCGAGCCAGTGGCGCTTCGAGGTGACCACGCCCATGCGGCAGCCTGCTCCAGCCAGCAGCTCAAGCGCTTCTTTCGTGCCAGGGAAGGCGTGGATGTTCTCATCATGAATCGCGTCGTTGTAAGCGCGATAGATATTCACGAGCTCTTCGGCACGGGTCTTATTGCCTGCTGTGAAATGGAGCATTTGATCGAGCAGCGGCGTACCAACACCAGCCATGAGCTTTTCGTCGTTTTGGTTCTGTCCGTCAACCTCGTTGATGGTATATTGCATCGATTCTAGGATCATATCGTGAGTATCGAGCAGCGTACCGTCAAGGTCGAAAAGGATAGGGGAAGCAGCGTTCATAGTAAAGCTTTCTATAAGAAGGGTTCTGTGGCGCGTTTATTTCCGCGTCTTGATCGCTGGAAAACAGCTCATATCTTTGCCTATTCTACCGCACCTGATTCACCGAAGAGAAAACCACGAAGGGCATCAGTGGAGGTTTGACCTCCAAATGCGTTTCATCAGGCTGATTGCATTTTTAGTTTCATAAAAGAAGAACGAGCAATTCCTAATATATAGGAAAAACAATATAAAAAAAACAAAAATCAATATGGTATAACCTATATATCGAAGGAAAGCTTGCTTACAGGATCACACACCTTCCTCAAGCATGGCCAAACATAGAGGAGAACCTACGATGACGCTGCTCTATACCAAGGAACAAAAAGCACTCATCAAGCTCGTTCACGATGTCGCCGAACAAGAGCTGAAGCCTTATGTGGCCGAAGCTGATCGAGCAGGAGAATGCCCTGCTGAATTATATGAATTTGGGTTCGATCTCGGCCTTCATCTGGTAGAGGTGCCCAAAGAATACGGCGGCACAGGGCTTGACTACGAAACGACGGCGATGATCTTCGAGGAACTAGCAAAAGTGGATGCCGGTTATGCGATCACGTTCGTTACCACGTTCGTTGCATTGCGCAATGTTATTCTAGCTGGCACGCCTGAGCAGGCTCAATACTTCGCTGATGTGGTCAAACAGCGCCAGTTCGCTGCCTTTGCGCTTACTGAGCCTAATGCTGGTTCAGATGTTGCAAGCTTGCGTTCAACAGCGGTCGAAACCGAAGAAGGGTATCTGCTCAACGCTTCAAAAACCTTCATCACCAATGGTGGCCTTGCGCAGATCTATATCGTCTTTTGCAAGACCGACCCCGAAGCAGGCGCCCATGGCATCACTGCATTCATCGTTGATCGCAACATGCCTGGGGTGAAGGTTGGTGCCGAAGAGGACAAGATGGGCTTGCGTCTTTCAAACACCACTGAATTGATCCTGGACAACGTTATCGTTCCCAAAAACCGCGTGCTGGGTAAAGTGGGCGAAGGCATGAAGCTTGCGCTCAATGCGCTCAATCTATCGCGTGCGTTCGTTTGCACCATGGGTGTGGGCATTATGCAGCGCGCACTCGATGAGGCGCTCGCCTACGCTAAAGAACGAAAGCAGTTCGACAAACCGCTGGCAAGCTTCCAATTGGTGCAGGGGCTGTTGGCCGATATGGCCATAAAGACCGAAGCATCGCGCTGTCTCGTGAACAACACGATGCGCCTGATGGACGCAGGAAGCTTAGTGCAAACAGAAGGCGCGATCTGTAAGACGTTCGTTTCAGATTCCATGCAGGAGGTCGTTTCGAACGCTATCCAGATTCTGGGTGGCTATGGGTATAGCCGAGAGTATCCGGTCGAAAAGCTCATGCGCGATGCGAAAGTATTCCAGATATTCGAAGGCGCGAATCAGATCCAGCGCATCACCATTGCAAAACAACTTGTGTCGTCATAGTCGTACAAATCACCGAACAAAGAAGGAACCATGAGAATCGCAGTTTGTTTGAAACAGGTGCCCGATACGACGGAGATCAAGATCGATCCAGTGAAGAACACGCTCATTCGAAAAGGCGTACCGAGCATCATGAACCCTTACGATCGCCACGCGCTCGAGATGGCGCTTCAGCTTAAAGACGAGATCGGCGCAGAAGTGGTTGTGCTTACGATGGGTCCCAGCCAGGCGAGCGCGATCCTTGAAGAAGCGCATGCGATGGGTGCTGACAAAGGATATCTGATCACTGATAGGAAGTTCGGCGGTTCGGACACCTTCGCTACGAGCTATATTCTCTGTGCCGCTATCAGTCATCTTGGCCCCTTTGACCTGGTATTGGGTGGCAAGCAGGCAATCGATGGTGATACGGGACAAACAATCTCATCGCTCGCCCAGCACCTCAACTGTGCCTGCATCAACCAAGTACTCGATCTGCATCTTGAGACCGCGCAAGCGAACGAAAGCGAGCATAGGTCCGCACACACGCCGAATGAACGTTGGCGCGCAACCATCAAGCGTCAGACCGATGAAGGCATCGAGGTGCTCGAAGCGACTTTGCCACTGGTGTGCACCGTTATGAAAGAGAGTAACAAACCGCGCTATGCCAGCATCCAAAGTACGCTCGATGCACTTGCACTCGAAACGAAAGAGATCAATTTCGAAGATCTTAAAGGGCGTCTGGATGAGTTGAAGATCGGGCTCAAAGGTTCACCTACACGTGTGCAGAAGTCTTTCGTTCCTGAGCGCTGTTCGGAAGGTGTCTTCTTGGAGGGCAACGCGCAGGAAAAGGCGCATGAGCTGATCGAAGAGCTTATCGAAGCGAAGCTGCTCGTATAACGATTCGTGGAAACATTCAAGATGCAAAAGGAATCAGAGATGGAAAAGAACGATCATCGCGGCATTTGGGTCTTCCTGGAAGAGTTCGAAGGGAAACCGAAGCAAGTAGGTGCAGAGCTTTTGGGGCAGGCACGCCGACTCGCGGATGAGATCGGTCAGGAAGTGGCGGCGGTCATCATCGCACACGATGCAGATGAAGCGCTCGAGATGGCACGTAGGTATGGTGCCGATAGGGCATACGTGATCGAAGGGGAGTGCTACCGTCATTTCACCGCGGACCCGTATGCCGAAGCATTCTCTTATCTGTGCGAGAAGTACCAGCCCGAGATCATCCTCGTAGGCGCAACAGCGAACGGACGTGAGCTCGCATCGCATGTGGCGGTGAAGCTCGAGGCGGGATTGACCGCAGATTGCACAGCTCTCTATATCGATCCTGAAACAGCAGTTATGCAATGGGAGCGTCCCGCATTCGGCGGTAATCTCTATGCGCGTATCAGTGCGAATACGCATCCACAAATGGGAACGGTACGCCCAGGGGCAATGCCGCTGCCTGAGCCAACTCCCCATCAGAATATGAAAGTGGTCAGGGAAGACTTTGTCCCTCAACAGGTGCGTGTTCAAGTGAAGGACTTCATCAAGGACGCGACCGATAACGGCATATCCTTGCAAGATGCAGAAGTTATCGTTTCGGGTGGACGCGGCATGAAAGGCCCTGAGAACTTCGCGATGCTCGAAGAGTTGGCGGCGTTGCTCGGCGGAACCGTGGGTTGTTCGCGCTCAGTTGTTGAAGAGGGATGGCTTCCTGCGAGCAAACAGGTTGGTCAGACGGGCTCATCGGTTTCACCACGGATCTACTTTGCCTGTGGAATATCAGGTGCGGTACAGCATGTGGCAGGAATGGACCATTCCGATGCGATCGTTGCGATCAACCAGGACCCTCATGCGCCCATTTTCGACGTGGCCGATTACTGCATCGTGGGCGACGTGTTCGAAGTAGTGCCCGCTTTGATAGAAGAGCTCTCTAAGAAATAGTTGCGCTTCATTGCGTTCACCGTATAAGTCCTGTGTATTGCTTGACCGAAAAAATGTCTGTAGTACAATAACAACTCGCGTCGTAAACATTCGACGGCACATACTGGTCGGATAGCTCAGTTGGTAGAGCAACGGACTGAAAATCCGTGTGTCGAGGGTTCGAATCCCCCTCCGACCACCATGAATCTTAAAGCCCCGCATTTGGGGCTTTTTCTTTGTTCTCTTGTGTGTAACTTTTGGAGTGAGCACTTCATATGCCTAAAAACGCATAGGCGTATCTTATTGAAGCGCCTGAATTTATACAGAAAATGCCACAAAATCGTAAAAATGATGAATTAAGTGTGAACGCACCCACGTTTATCGTTCGAAGTATTGCCAGGTAGTTGGCGAAATCGGTATCCTTCCCTACTCAATTGCTCTGAGTGCTGGAGTAGTTGAGCAAGATAAATATGAGACGCGAGTGCAGACCGAAATAGACATGCTGTGCTTGGCCCTTAAAGGGGGAAATCATGGGGAAGATGATCAAACGCAAGTCGAATGCGCTGGCGGCAGCGTTGCTCGCGTTCGTTTTTGCTTTTAGCTTGTTGGGGATTCCAAACACTGCGCATGCGCAGTCGGAAAACGAAAGCGCAAGCAAAAGAACAATCAAAGTGAGCGGTACTGATTTTATGCAGCCGAATGCACAAGGCTGGGAAGTGCTCAAGGTGGATGACCTTGAAGATCGCGCGCTTTATATAACTGTAGAAAAGGATGGCGCGCCGCTGAGCAATCCTATCAAATTTACTGCAGCAGATAACAATGCAGATGCAGGCCATAGTGGCACGGGATCACGCATTGCGCAGATTGTAGCAGTTCAAATACTTGCTGATAAGAATGCAGGCCAAGCACAAACAGCTACAGAGCTTTTCGCCGATCCTTACAATCATGCCACTTATACGATTGAAGTGAGCACTGCACTCATGCAAGGAGACAAGCTCTATCAAGGTGCTATCTATCCAGTCTATGCAAAGATAATCGACACTGACGGCTCGACCACTCTTTCGCTTTTGGGCATTCGCACCGCAAACGCCGATGAACGTAAAAGCGCTAAGAATATCGGTGTTGGACAGACTTACTACAAGCAGAACACTACTGAAGAAGCGTACCCAATAAGCTATAGCTTGAAGATGCAGGGAGACATCGACAACGTGTTCGATGACAATCTGAATGCGTATGTAGTGACCTACGAGCAAAACGACAAGAACAGCGTCGAAGGCATGATCAACTATGTTGATGCGACTTCGGGCAAGATCGTAAAGCAAGAAGCCTTCAGTGGCGTTGATGAAAACGGCAACCGCGCGACCATTAAGAAATCATTCACTGCTACTGACCCTGATGACGACGCGAAGACTAACTACTATCGCGTGGTGTCGGGTCTTGCGGGAAGCCAAGTTGAACTGTCTTTTTCGCAAGCCTCCTATACGGTTCGTGTAGTAGCCGTACCTAATATGGATGAGAGTTCTTATGGTGTGACCATCAACTACGTCGACGAAAATGATGAGTTACTCTGGAGCGATAGCGTTGATGTTAAAGGATATGGGTACCGTTATACGCTGCCGAACACGTTCTCGATGAATAAAGGATCGCAGGTTGAAAGCGCTGATGGGGTGAACTTCTATCGCCTGAACAAGGTGATCGGTGCTCAGGTGGCTACCGATGGCTCTTCAGATGAAGGCGACCTTGAGGAACAGAGCGGATCTGGTTCAAGCCAGGACGAGAACAACCCATCCGATGGGTCAGATCAGAACGTCTCGATAGGTCAGGCAACTGATGCTCATGGAACTGCGATCGTACTCACGAAAGACATGGCCGATGCAGATTTCATCATGAATGATGGCAAGCGTACGATCAAGGCCGTCTACGATTCGCAAGAAGCTACGAAAGCGGTTGACTTCACGCTTGTTGAGATGGATGGGGAGACGGGCAAGGAAATCGGACGTATCACCAAAACGCTCACCCCCGAGGCTTCAACAGACTTTCATTATCAGCCAACGAACAAGAAAATAGACGGCAAGACCTATGTGCCATGGTCAGGTAATGCAAATGAAGTCACCTATTCGTGGGAGAGCCTTGGACAAGGCGAGGACCTGCTGCAATATGTTTACTATGTTCCCGAAGATTACGTTGCCGGCAATGCATACGACATCACGATCCAGTATATGAACATAGCGAATGGGCAGGTGCTGCGCCAAGAGACGCTTGCGGTCGATTCTGAGATAACAAATTATGTCGAATTCACGGGCGAATCGCGTTTCACGCAAGATGGAAACGAATACGTGCGCCTTGCTGGCCAAGATGCTGGCATTCGCCATGCGTTCTTCTCGCCCGATCGCACCTACACGATCTACTATCGCAATGTTAATGACACGATCAATGCTAATACGACGATCGTTCGTACGCAGATTATCGAGACGAATCGCACTGTAGTGACTCCAGGAGGTGGGCTTACAGCAGTTGCTGCACCCATTGAGGACGCCGGCGCAGGCGAGCCCGCTTTAGATGCGGGAATAGGCGCGGGTGATGGTGCGGTCGTCATCAATGATGACGATAATCCGCTTGCAGGTCCTGGTGGTTTGGACACCGCTTCCGAACGCACGATCGAAGATAGTGAAAACCCCCTTGCATCAGGAGCTTTGTCAAAGATCGATCCTGTGGTGTTGGGGGCGGTCATAGCGTTATTGGCCTTGGGCGTGATCGGAGGTCTCTTGGCCAGGCGACGTAAGCATGCGCGCACAGCCGAGGGCATGAGCGACTCGTATAACGCTCAGGAGTCTCGCAAAATGAACAACTTGAACGATCCGCGCGATGTGTAAGGAGGTGGCTTCTATGACCAAGTTATTAGCGAACAAGAAATTCAAATTCGCACTCGGAATCATCTTGGCCTTCCTGTTAGTGGTCACCCTGATCCCTGCCATTCATACGGCTTATGGTGAAGGTGAGGAACAGCTAATCGATGCAACCACTTCAGTGGTTGACACTGAGGGAGCTTCAAGCCTTCCAGAAGATCCAACGAGCACCGATGAAGGCGCTAACGATGAAAGCGATGCTGCTACTGCTAATGAAGATGGAGAGCTTGAAGATGCTGCGGAGATGAGCGATGAGGCCACTGAAGATGCCGCACTTTCTGCTCAGGCGGAGCGGGTAGGTGTCTCATGGACAGGGAATACGGCAACCATCAACGATGGAACAACGGTTGATGTAAGTGTGGTCACTCTGCCGAATGGCCAGGGCAGCTATACGCTTACCGTGAATGGTACATTGAACGGAAGGATTGCAGTCGGCGCGAACCAAACGCTCAATCTTAAAGGACACGGAACCATCAATGGTGCCGCTCAAGATGGGAGCGTCATCACAGTTAAAGGCAAGAAAGCAACGCTGATCCTCAATGAGGACATGAAGAGCAACGCAGGCGCCAAAGGCCTTACCATCACCGGTGGCAAAGGAACGGCTGTTCCGCATAACTTCGGCGGTGATCATAACACCCAGATACCACTCAACGCGGGTGATCGTGCAGGCGGCGGTATCCATGTTCAGCGTACGAGTGCAGATTCTGACACAGCGAACAATCCCAGGTTCATCATGTATGGTGGCACCATCACGGGCAATCAGGCTGCTGCAGGTGGCGGCATCTATATCGATCGCTGGTGCAATTTCGAGATGCACGGCGGTACGGTTTCAAGCAATACTGCAACCGTTCATGAAGGGGGCGGCATTTATACAGCTGCGCGTGCTGCCAAGATCACTGCAGGGAACATTCTGAACAACGAGACCAAAACGACCACTGATTGGGGTGGCGGCGGAATATTTGTCGAATCACGCGGTAGACTTGCGATTCCTACTATTAAGGTCGCTGGGAATACAGCCTATGGTTTAGGTGGTGGTATTTCGGGTTGCCCACATGCACGTATTGGTGTGGCAGGCCAAGGGATCGGTGACATCACCGAAGGCGCTGCGATCTATGGCAATACCGCTCATAAGACAGCACGCCCTCAAAACAATGTGCTCTATGCACTCGAATTCCGCGGATCGAACAATTACGTTGTCGGTCCACCACATACCTATGAAGCGCTCAAAGGCAAAGATGTAGCGGGAGATCTTTATGCATATGCAGATACGCTTGATGGCTCGCAGTTCACCAAAGAGGTCGCTCAAGACTACTATTGCACGCGATCGAGCATCGTGTTCGGACAGAATCTTGATGGGGGTTCGGGCCTTGCATGGACGGGTCGCTACGCTGGACCTGACGGCAGTGGTGATATAAAGATCAATAAAGGGGCTTGGTATGGCGAAGGCAACTATACGGTCGGTCTGACCGCTACAGCTCCTGCATCGACGCAAATCTCACGAGCGGTTACGGTGGAAGGAAATACGAGTTCGACCCATGGTGGAGGAATCGGCTGCAACGGGCAGCTGATCATCGGGTCGCTGCCAAGCCAGACGATCGTCAACAAGCTTTGGACGATCGAATTCGAGAAGAACTTGAAGAAGTATAACGGTGAACTCATAACTACGAACCTTCCATCGTTTAAGTTCGGTCTTTATAGCGCGAAGGACGAGAACGCGAAGATCGCAGAGGCAACGAACACCAGCGATGGCAAGATCACCTTTACCGTTGATGACGATCGATTCGCTGGTTCAGAGGGCGGCACAGAATACACCTTGTATGCCAAAGAGATCCGCAATGATCTGCAAGCAGAGGATTACGAGTTCGATGAGTCTTGGCACGAAGTGAAAGTGACCATAGGCAAGCGAACGAGCGTTGCTGAAGTTGATGGCGAAAAAGTGACCACGACCTCTTCTTATGTGAAGAAGATCGATTACGGAACGAGCGGGACACCAGGTCAGACCTTTACGAATCGTGTGATACTGAAGGGAGATTTGGCGCTGAAGGCGAAGAAGTTCCTCTACGGCGATACTTCGAACGCTGCAGGCAAGTTCTTCTTTACGATGCAACGGATAACCGAGCCTGTTGATGGCGTGCTCGACCTGAACAGCGCGCCGCTCGAGCGCATGTCGCGGCCTGGTACGAACGGCGGTTTCACAGGTAATGAAGCGGAAGTTGCTTTCGATGCCGTCTCCTATACCGAAATCGGTGATTATTGGTATCTGATCTCAGAAAACGAGTCATCAGGAACCACGCATGATCCGCGTATCTATGTTGTGAAGGTTACGGTGCGAGTGGCAGGCGATGGCATGAGCTTGGTGCCGTCAGTAGCTGAGATCTCGTATGCCGAAGGCATTGAGGTTGATGAATCGGGCAGCCCGAAGCCAGTTACGCTCACCAAGCTCGAACCAGTCGATGGCGCGCTTCCTGATATCGAATTCACTAATTTCAACGATGGTATAGCTACCATGAGCGTGTATGGTTATGCGGTCAACGCGGCTTCGAATGAGCCGATCGAGCAACAGTGTTTCGTCGACCCGAAGATCATCAAGAACCTTGAGGGCCGCGCGCTCACGGAAGGTGAGTTCAACTTCAAGCTCATCGAGCTAACACCAACGAAGAACAGCGATGGTGTCGAGGTGGTCGATTGGTCGACAACGAATGGTCCGACCATTTCTGAAACTACGAACGATCGCTATGGCATGGTCGATTTCGACAAGGCGAACAATGTGGGTACTTGGGAGAATCCGACCTGTTTGCAATACACCGCACCGGGTACGTACTACTATCGCGTGGTTGAGGCCAATGACACATCCGATCCCTCGGTCGAATACTCGAAGCAGATCATCACCTTTACCACGGTGATCGAGCTTAACGAACAGGGGCAGCTTGAATGCACGGACATGTACTATGGCCATGTCGAAAACGGCGAGAACATCCGTTATAACGAGTCAGAGGATCCGCAGTGGCATCCGACCATGACCAACAAAACGCGTGGTATGGACCTGCAGGTTCGCAAGACCAGCGCACTTGATCGTGATAAAGGACTTGAAGGTGCGACCTACGGACTCTATGCAGTGAACGATCACGCTCAGTCAGACATCCTGCTTGGGGAAGCGATCTCTGATGCTGGTGGATGGATCACGTTCAAGAGCGTTGATCTAACCGAGAACACACTCTATTACTTCAAAGAGCGTCTCGCTCCAGCAGGGCATACGGTGAGCGAATTTCGCAGTTCGTATTTCTACCTGGTCAAGGATATCAATGCACCGAATGGCTATGAGATGAAGTATGCCGACAACAAGGAAGACTTCACGCCAGAAGGAGATCAAGCCCAGTTGGTAGTATTTACTGAAGGCGAGGTTGGTACAGCGAGGGCTGTTGCAGGGCCACGCTCCGATGATGGTGCCTTGCTTTTCACCTTTGCCAAAGACGGTGGGGTATACGATGAGGCCACGCGCGTCGATTTCACGAAGCTCGATACCCGCACTCACGAATGGGTAGAAGGAGCTAAGCTCTCTATCATCGAGAAGGATACAAGCAAAGTGGTGAACAGCTGGACTTCAGGGCAAGCGCCGGAGCGCTTAGAGGGCACTCTCAATGTGGATACTACCTACATCTTGCGCGAGGACGAAGCTCCTGAAGGCTATGCGAAGGCAAATGATGTTGAATTCACGATTGACCAATACGGTAGCGTCAAGCTTCTTAGCGGAACGAGCAACGGCAATGCTGAACTGCAAGACTCGACCATATCGCTCTACGACACCATGCTCGATGTCGAAGAATTGGTTACTCAGTATCGCGAAACGCCAGGTCAAGATGAAGAGGGCAGTTTCCTAGCAAAGACGGAAGATTTCCTCAAGATCGCAGGGCTCATTGCTCTTATGACGGTTTCGTTTCTGGGGCTTGTTTATGCGATCCGCCGTTTCCGCAAAGGACGCGAATAAAAGGCTCTCGTAGCCAAGAAGGGTAAGCCTCCTGAGGGATCCCGCCAACCAGCAATGGCCGGCGGGATTTCTTCTATGGTGGGGTTCTGCGCGTATTCGAAGGCAGAGTCGATCTTCGAAATCGCTCTCAAACTTGCCTTGAAGGGGTAGTGGGAAAGTTGTAGCATCAGCTGAAATGCTATTCGAGCTGTGTCAGTTTTGATCCGGCATTCAAATTCGAGAATAACTTTCTGTGTGTTCCTGTAGAGAGCGCAAGAAAAACAAGGAGTCTAATAATGAGCGAATCATGCAGCGATAACTGTCAGACCTGCGTAAAGACG
>ENA-OPBL01001609-OPBL01001609.1-human-gut-metagenome-genome-assembly--contig:-NODE-1609-length-19345-cov-3.524572_pt1 | contig 19345 bp, 13 predicted proteins | sample MGYA00241073_ERZ501461 | MGnify/ENA primary metagenome ERZ501461 (study PRJEB25962, sample SAMEA2042630) | human gut metagenome | biome: human gut; feature: human-associated habitat; material: faeces... | reverse complement strand
TATTCCACCCAGCGGCCCGTGGACATAGGAACTTACCCGATAAAAAAATAAGAATTTAATGTTTTGCAAGTTGCCAGAAAGCAACGGCACTGGCGGCAGCAACATTTAAAGAATCTACACCGTGGGACATAGGAATCCGTATGGTGTAGTCGCAGTCGGAAATGGTGGAAGCGGTAAGGCCGTCTCCCTCGCTGCCAAGCACAATAGCCAGCTTTTCAACGGTTTCAAGAACCGGATCATCAATACTGATAGAGTCATCGCACAGTGCCATGGCCGCTGTCTGGAATCCGAGATTATGTAACTCCTGCACATAAGACTTTGTAGGAGTTTTTTCATCTGCATTGAGATAAGTCCATGGGATCTGGAATACAGTTCCCATGCTTACGCGGATAGCACGCCGGTAAAGTGGATTGCTGCAATCTCCGGTTAAGAGTACAGCATCGATATTCAATGCCGCAGCGGAACGGAAAATAGCACCGATATTTGTCGGATTCATAATATTTTCTAATATGGCAATTCTTTTTGCGTCTTTGCAGATATCTGCGGCAGATGGAAGTTTGGGGCGGCGCATGGCACACAGCATCCCACGTGTCAGTTTGAAACCGGTCAGCTGGGTCAGTACATCAAATTCAGCGGTAAAAGCCGGGATATCCGTACACTTTGCCAGAATTTCTCTGCCTTCCCCTTCTATATGTTTTTTCTCCATCAGAATCGAAACCGGGACACATCCCGCATTCAAAGCACGTTCAATAACTTTGGGGCTTTCTGCAATAAATATTCCCTTATCAGGTTCGTGTCGGTTTAATAACTGATTTTCGGTAAGTCTTGCATAAACATCCAGATGCGGGTCATTAAAATCGGTTATTTCAATTATATTTGACATAAAAATCTCCTTTGGTTTGTTTATAATGATTAAATTATAGGATAAATGAACGAATTTTGCAACGAAGAGTGGAGATGAAAGCTGGCCCAAGAGTCATCATAGAACAATCTGCAGTACAAATTCCTCCTCCGTCACGATAAACTGGCAGTTTCCATTTAATTTTTCTGTGGTATATTGTATACTCTGCGTTCCAAAACCATGCTCCTTTTTGGTGGACACCGGTATGCCATTGACCAGTGTTGGTTTCACAGCATAAGGATTTGACAGGGAAATCAGAATCTTTCCGGATTTCTGTATCATGCGAAGTTCAATCCTGCGTTTTCCGGCGGGCAGAAGGAGAACTGCATGCAGGGCATTTTCCAGTGCATTGGAAAGGATCGATGTGATATCGGTATCCGAATAAGGCAGATTTTCCGGAAGCTGAATGGTATAATGGAAGTCCGTTTCATTTTCTGCAAAGGTATCTGCATAGGATGAGAGAATAATATTGATGGTATTGTTGTTGCAATAACACTTGTGAATAGTATTATCCGTCATCTTTATAATACTGTGAATATATTCCTGTGCCTTATCCAGTTCGCCGTTATCGATAAATACCGAGATATTGGATAAAAAATGTCTCATGTCATGCCGGATCAGGCGGATCGTTTTCTCGCTTTTCCGGAGTGTTTCAAGTTCTTTTTCTGATTGTTCATGTTTCATACGCATCAGCTGGTTATGCAGCACCATTTCATTTTTTTCCTCATATTGTTTAAAATACACAATACAGAAAAGCAGGTAACAGATACACAGCAGAAATGGAATAAATTCCGCAATGATGTGGTTGCCGCTGTATAAAAGCCCGGTATATACCGTAGCAATATAATCAAAAATATAATAGAAAACAGGAAGAATGCAAAATGAGAACAGGATGTTGTCCGGTTTGGAAAACAGAACGGAAATGGAAGGCACGACAAAGTGCATGACAAGCGGAAAGGTAATAATGATTGCAGCAATATAGGTCAGATCAACGACATAAGAAGGAGCTTGCAATACTTCCGGAATGGTTGACATCCAGTTGCAGATCTGACAGCACAGATAAGCAGTGGTAACTCCGAGAACTGCTGGTATTACCTTTTTATGAAATACAAAAATCATAAGCAAAAGAAGTGGTAAATGGGTTATCAGCGGATAAGCCGCAGTTACCAGGGATAAATTCTGCATGGAAATCAAAATACTCTGCAGGCAGAGATTAACAGCGCAGAATACGGACAATATCATAATATTTTTCTTAGTTATTCTAATATTCAGGATACCGGCAGTAACCAGAACACCAAAGAGCAGTGTAAGGATATACCGGATGGTTTCTGAAATGGCAGCAATCATCATATCAAATCTCCTTAAACATATATGAAAAATAGGATTTCTGAAAAGTTTTGCCGATTCCGCGTGCGATAGGGATACGCAGTTTGGAAACGGTCAGGATTTCAGACGATGTAAAATGATCAACCGCAGGCATATAGACGATATAGCTGCGGTGACATTTGAAAAATCCCCGTTCGCAGGTTAAAAAAGTTTCATAATAAGAAAGTGTGCCAATGGCTTCTTTCTTTTCTCCGCCGGACAGGTTAAAAATCACCTTCTTATTTTGTGCTTCCACATATTCAATACAGTGTATGTATATTTTCTGATATCCAAAAGCAGTGCGGACTGCGATAGAATCCGGTTCTTTCTGCATGGATTGGATACAGTGCAATAATACTTTTTCGAGTTTATCTGGATCAAGCGGTTTCAGTAGATAGCCGGCAGCCTCCACATCATAAGATTCTACGGCAAATTCCGGTGATGAAGTAAGAAAGATGATTTTCACATCGGGGATACATTCACGAATTTCCCTGGCAGCATCCATGCCGTTCAGTAATGGCATAATAATATCTAACAGAATGATATCCGGTTTCTTTCTGGAACAGTAGTTTAACAGGGCATCCCCATTATCCATGGTTTTTATATTTATTTCAATATCCTGTTCCTTTGCCCATGCCGTAATCTGTTCCTTTGTTTCGGAAAGATTTTGTGTATCATCATCACAGATTGCAATCGTAATCATTGGTGTCTCCTTATTTTTCATGTTTTTTAAGTAAATCTCACGTTTTCTAATATTATTATACAGAAAATAGAAAGAATTTCAATTGTTTTGTGTGACATTTCGCTCCACCAAACGTACATTTCACACCTGAGATGAAAAAACAGGGTATTTTTCGTGTATAATTTAGAAAAAATTTATACGAGGAGGTATTACTATGGTATTAAAAATCAAAAACAGTAAGGCCAGATGCTCTGTTGTACTGATTATGGTGCTTACACTGCTTTTTGTGTCTGCAGCAATCATGCCGGCGGGTGCCGCAGAACCGGCAAAGCTGAAAACAGATACCTGTATAGCAGATCGCGGAACTACTGTAAAAGTGAATGTCAGCCTGGAAAATAATCCAGGAATCTGGGGACTGAAGTTTAAAGTTGATTATGATCATTCAGCATTTAAACTGCTTTCCGCAGATTGTGGAACAGTATTTGCAAAGACTGACATAACAGAACCGGAAAATCTGGAAAAAGAATCCTATGTATTTTTAGGATGTGCCGGAGCGATTGAAGACATTAAAACAGACGGAACCGTGATAACACTTACCTTTCAGGTGGCAAAGGATGCAGAAGTGAAAGATTATCCAGTCAGTGTTACTGTCAGCCAGGCAGTAAATGCAGCAGGAAATGAAATTGATATTGCTGCACAGAATGGAAAAATTACGGTTACAAAGAGTTCTGATGGAAAAGAAGAGGTAACAACAGTACCGGAATCTGGTTTGGAAACGAAGGAACAGACAAAGCAGGAGCAGACAACAGCGGCAGAAACTGTTACAAAGCAGGAAACAACAAAGTCTGCTGAAGTGGCAGCAGTCACAACATCCGTAACAAAGAAGGCGGATAATTCCCTGACAACAGGTGATACGGCTGCGGTAACCATGTTGTTTATCATGCTTTGCATTTCGGGATGTGTTGCATTCTGTATGGTTAGGAAGAAAAGAAATCAGAAAATAAAAGAAGTATAAGGGAAAGGAGGAGACGATATGAAGAAAACGAAGAAAAGAGTAATCAGCTGCGTCATGACAGTGGCATTGTTAATTACAACGATTCCATTTCCTGCGATTGCAAAAACCAGCGGCAACCTGTATGGCGATGCAAACGGGGATGGAAAGATCGATTTGCTCGACGCACTGGCAATCGATAAGTATCTTGCAGGAACGACAGAGGATAATTTCCAGTCAGCTAATGCAGATGTGAACCATGATTCCATGGTAGACAGCAAGGATAGCATGATTCTGAAGAAATATCTTGCAGAATGGGATATTACCCTCGAACCGGATATTCTGACCGTCAGTTTTTATGACGGAGACCGTCTGATTGATACACTGCAGGCAGAAAAGGACAGTCCATTGCAGGAAGTACCTTCTGTTGCAAAATCATCTAAGGAAAATGCGGTTTTACTTGGATATTATACGGATAAAGAATGTACGATTCCATTCTATGCAGATAATCCGGTAACGGAGAATATGAATGTCTATGCAAAATATCAGGAACTGGAAGGAACGGAAGAATTAAACCTGACTTCTTTTGCACAGATGGATATTGCCAGCGATGCAGCTTTTGATATCGTACAGATTTCAGAAGGAACAGAGCCTGAGAATGCAGCAGTGCTTGAAGTAAAAGACGGATCCGCTCCGGTAACCATCAGCATTACAGACGAGGACGGCGATGGTATCTATACCGTAAAAGCACCGGACGGATTCCGGGAAGGATGTTCTTATGAACTGACACTGGCAGATGGCTGGGCATTCCATGAAAAAGAAGAAACCATCCGGAAAGTATCTTTTTCAATTGCGATGGACGAGGTTGAAAACCTTAGAATGAATGATGACATTATCTACATAAAAGATACGGATGATATTGATTATAAGGTAGATGGAACGACCTATCCGGAACTGACCTCTGAATATCTGACAGAGGACGGCGGAACGTTTGAATATGATGAGAGCAGCGAACTGGAAGAAGGAGATATCCTTTGTATCTATGTCGGTACAAATCCGACCGAGAGGGACAGTGCAGATACAGCGGGACTTTTGGATCCGGCTGTCTATGTAAAGGTTATGGATATCGAAGATGATACGGTAAGCTTTGTACCGCTTGATTCAGAAGATCAGGATAAAATGTATGATATCCCGGATAATTTCCCGATTCATGTAGATGCACTTCCGGAGGAAGAAGAGGGAACGGTCAATATCAGCAATCTGGACCGCACCATGTATGCAGACATGATGGGTGCATAGGATGGAACTTATGAGAATGCACTGCAGAAAATAAATGCAGGTGATTTCATTACCTTGTATACATCCAGCGAAGAGATCAGTTCGGAAGAGAATCTCTATTTTGCGGAAGTCAAAGATTACAAAGAAGATACCGGTGAGATTACTTATGAACAGGTAAGCAAACAGGATATTCTTGACAGCATGAACCTCTATACCGGTGTAGATATCTCTGGAAGTGATATTATCACAGAGGAACAGAGAGTGGAATTAGAGGACACACTGCAGCAACAGGTGGAAGAGAGCAGATTTGCAGATGAGGCTGCCGCACTTCTGAGCAATATGCTGACAGAGGAATACCTGGGACAGGATGAAGCGAAAGCCTTAAATATATCAGGGACATTTGAACCATCAGACGATATTAAAGTCCGGACAGAATTAATTACAAACGGAGAGCAGCTTCATTTTGGAAGCGGAATCCAGCTGGCAGTCCATGTAGATGCTACTTTTGAAGCAGAGACAGAGGATGGAAAAGCTGCCATCGACCTGAGTGCAGCCTTTGTACAGGAAGTTGAGATCCATCCATCCGTACATGGCAGCATTGTAACCAAAGAGGTGGTGTTTATTCCGATTCCAATCGGTGTAGAAGTAAGTGCATCCGTGGATATCAAGAATTATACGGCATTTAATCTGGAAGCCGATCTGTATACCATAGAATCAGAAGATGAAGATTTGTGGGAAAAGATAAAGAGTATTTGCAATGATCCGACAGAAATAACAGGACTTGCAGGACTTCCCGAAAGCCTGAAATCCGGCTTACATACCGTTTCTGATGTAATGGCAAAAATCGAGGAATTGCAGGATAAGATTGATAAGGCCTCGGATACGGCAGAGCAGATCGAAGGTTATAAAGAAGATGTCGAAGATTTATGGCAGGTAATAGAAGAAACCGGTCTTACTACGGAAGAAGACTGGAAAGAGATGGGACAGGTGCTTGGAAAGACCAATGTTGCCTCAGATTTACTGGAACTGATCGACATGACGGATTTATCCGGTGAAACAGAAATATCAGAAGAATACCGTCAGTCACTGGAAGAATTAATTGACAAATACAAAGAAACCATACAGAAAGAAACAGACTGGATTAAAATCGTAGAGAAAGAAATCTGTTCCACAGAAGTCTATTTCTATGGTCTGGTTATCGGAGTGGAAGCTGATTTCATTGTCCGTACCGATATGAGCATTGCCATCGGTTCCAATATGGAATATGAAGTCGGAAAACGTTACACTTTCTGGTTTAAGATAGGATTATTCCAGCCATCGGCAGGAAACTCCAGCATGGATCTGATAGATGAACAATTTGCATTCCAGTTCTATGTTATGGGAAGACTTGGCATCAAGGCTGGTGTTCAGACAAAACTCTATGTAGGACTTGGATCCGGCAAGTTTGCATCCGTAGGAATTACGGCAGAACTTGGACCATATGTTAAATTATACGGATTCTTCGTCTATGAGAATGACAGGTACCGCCCGGCAAATTCGCAGGCATGGACAACGAAAGAACGTATGGAAGGTGCTTTGTACGTCGAATTCGGACTCTATTTTATACTTGGATTTGAAGCCAATGCCCTGGGAAATCTGTTTGAATACAGTTACGATTTCATGAACGAAGAGATTCCGATTCTGAAGGCAGGACAATCAAGATACTACTATGAAAATGCATACGAACCGGAAGAAGATGAGAAAGTCATTCTGCGTGATGACGATGAAGACAGTACCAATGGTATTGCAGCGACACTTCCGGATAAATTAAGAGTGCTCCGCTACATCGACCTGAATACCGGTATCAAAGGACAGAAAGCACTTGATTACAGTAAATATCAGATGACATTGTCTAACCCGGCATTCTCTCTCGATAAGGAAACAGGAGTTGTCAGTGTGGATGTTCCAGAGGGAGTCCGCTACATGGAATGTGATTTGACCATTACTTATCTGTATGGAAAACTGGCATTTTCCAATTACGATATGTCAGTAACCATCCCGCTTGTATGGACCAATCTTTCCACCGATGAACTGAATGAATATTATACCGTATCCGTCAGGGCAGGAAACGATGCGGATGGATATCAGACAATATGGAGTAAGAAAGTTCTGAAGAATGAGCCGTATGACCTTCCGTCCGAGGAAGAAGTAAAGGATATGCTTGGATGGAATGATGCGAAATACGTGGAAGAGGAAGGATATGGTGATATCAGTACCACAGGTCTTTCTCTGATTGAGGACAAGGTATATGACTATAAAGTAGGATATCAGGAATATTCGGTAACGGTAAATGACATCCAGAATGAGGACGGAACAACCAGAAGTGAAACTTATACAGCAAAATATGGTGAAAAATTTGACTTCTCCGCACTGGAAGATACCGGTACAGCACAGGCAGATTGCTATACCAGATTTGCAGAAGTTACGACCGATGCACAGATTACGGTCAACGGACAAGTTCAGGATATGAATCTGGGACAGCAGATCAATGCAGCAATGGCACAGGCATTATCAGAAGGAGTGACAGCAGAAGCTGTGTATGTGAATGATGGTGTCAATGTAACCTATCACTTTACCGGACTGGATCACAAAGATATCACACGGCTGGTAAAGAAGAGAACAGTTCCGGATTTCTCAGAAGCAGAAGGGATTGTTTCTGACAATGGACTGGCAATCAAAGAGATTTCACCGGAGTTAGGCCGTGTAACAGGACCAGTAGTATATCAGGTGGTATGCGGCAATATCATCGGACCTGATGCAACGATAAAATTCCATGCAAATGGAGGCAGCAGTGTCAGTGATATTACAAAGGTAGAAGGCAGTCTGATCGGAACACTTCCGGTACCAGTCAGGGAAGGATATACATTTGAAGGCTGGTATACCGATAAAGATTCCTTACAGAATGAATTTACAGAGAGAAAGATGCCGGTCGGCGGTACAGAAGTATATGCAAAATGGATACCAAAGAATTATACAATTACATTCCATGTAAATGGAGGCAATGAACTTGCACAGGATGAGCAGAACAAAACGGTAACATACGACCAGACCTATGGCACTCTTCCGACAGCGGAAAAGAACGGATATGCATTTACCGGCTGGTATACTGCGGCAGAAAACGGAACACATATTACAGAAGCATCACAGGTAACAACGGCAAAAGACCATACCTTATATGCACATTGGCTTGAACTGAAACAGATCAGCAAAGAAGTCTTTGACTTTGGGGAACTGGAAAATCCGACGTATGAAAAAGGTGTGACACATCAGGCAGAATATACATTCGATGCAGGTGAGGAAAATATTGCAGAAAATGAATTTACCATTAAATATATGCGTCAGGGAAATGCGGACTATGAGGAAGGATTGCCGGTAAACGCAGGTGTATACAATGTGACGATTTCCAGAGCGGCAGACAATGTATATGCGAAGTTTGAGCAGACCTATGAAGCGGTACTGAAAATCAACAAGGCAGTCAGAACGGTAGAGGCAAACGGTGAGGTTGTAAACAGCGGATATACTTATCTGACAGTTACCTCCGGTAATATCGATGATTTATCCGCTAAGGCAGTATTACAATATACCGTGGATGACAAAGGAACAGGAGAAGCTGCCTGCACAAATAGTACAAAAGCAGACAGAATTGATTATCTGACTCCGGAAGAAGAATATCAGGTCTATGTATCTGTTACAAATGATCCGAACTATGAAGATGTATTACAGGCCCTGTATATTGAATCCGCATCTACCATGGCATATCCGGAAGAAAGCTGGAGCAGTCATGCAGATACCAGCTGGTACAACGATACAGATACAGTATTTACCATTACAACACCGGAACAGCTTGCAGGTGTTGCAGTACTTAGCAGTAATTTTTCAGGAAAAACTGTTTTGCTTGGTGCAGACATGGATATGACTGGTTATGAATGGACACCAATTTGTGATTTCGCAGGAACGTTTAACGGTCAGAATCACACTGTCAGCGGTATGGTATGTGCGAACAATAATTATTCTTCAAAAGGACTTATTGGCTACACACGGTCAAATGCAGGGGCATATATTTGCAATGTCAGAGTAGAAGATTCCTGTTTTGTAGGAAAAACAAATGTTGGCGGTATTGTCGGTAAGCTGCAGAATGCAGATATGTCTAACTGCGTAAGTGCGGCACTGATAGCAAATGGCGAATATACCGGAGGCATTGCAGGAAATACGGTGTGGGCAAATATATCAAGAAGTATTTCTTATGGAAGAATTATTGCAAAACGCACTGGCTATTGTGGAGGGGTTGTAGGATATCTGGACAGTTCCAAAGCTATAAACTGTGCAAATTTTGCAACTGTTTACAGTAGAAGCAGAAATCCGTTTGTAGGAGGAATATCAGGATTTTCTTATCATAATGACATTATTTATAATTGCTATAATGTAGGAACAATAGCCATGGAAGATGATGGATATTATGGTGCAATCCTTGGCTGCGCAAATGAGTACAAGAAAAATGAGGGTGCAACCTTTGACCAGTGTTATTATCTGAATGGTTCAGCAGGTACACATGGTGCATGTGGTGCAACAATTGGAAAAACAGCCATTAAGTCACGTAAGACAGCCTGGTTTACCAGTCCGGATTCAACCATGAGCAATATATGCGAAGATGGAACGGAAGGCATGAATCTGGTGGATACCCTGAATACATGGAGTCTGCGTGTAGATAAAGCTGTTGTATGGGAAGTAAAGGAAGGAGAGAGTTATCCAACGATTATCGGCATGCCGGAAAGCAGCAGATAAGATGAAATAAATATTAGAAAAATAAAAAAGGTTGATTAAGATATGACAGGCAGGGAGTATCGTCCGTTATGGAACGGTTCTCCCTGCTTTTGTAATTAACTGTAAAAATCAAAAAAAGAAGCTGCTGCTTTACGCAACAGCTTCTTTTTCTGAATAAATTCAGAACCTATGGATATTAGACAATACCCTGAGCTTTCATAGCATCTGCAACTTTCTTAAAGCCTGCGATGTTAGCGCCTGCTACATAGTTGCCTTCAAGACCGAATTCTTTGGAAGCATCATCAAGGTTGTGGAAGATATTAACCATGATAGTCTTTAACTTCGCATCAACTTCATCGAATGTCCAGCTGAGTCTTTCGCTGTTCTGGCTCATTTCAAGAGCAGATGTAGCAACACCGCCGGCATTGGAAGCTTTACCAGGAGCAAAGATTACTTTGTTAGCCTGGAAGTATTCTGTAGCTTCGATTGTAGTAGGCATGTTAGCACCTTCTGCAACTGCGAATACACCATTAGCAACTAATGTCTTTGCATCTTCAAGGTTAAGTTCGTTCTGTGTAGCACAAGGAAGAGCGATATCACATTTAACTGTCCATACGCCTTTGCCTTCATGATACTGAGCAGATGGTCTTGCAGCAGCATATTCTGTAAGACGTGCTCTCTTAACTTCCTTAACTTCCTTCAGTAATGCAACATCGATTCCTTCCGGATCATAAATCCAGCCTGTAGAATCAGAGCATGTTACAGGCTTTCCGCCTAACTGGATAGCCTTTTCGATTGCATAGATAGCAACGTTTCCAGCACCTGAAACAGCGATTGTCTGTCCTTCTAAGCTCTTGCCATTGCACTTTAACATCTCATCAACGAAGTATAATAAACCATATCCGGTAGCTTCTGTTCTTGCGAGAGAACCGCCATAAGTAAGGCCTTTTCCGGTAAGAACACCTTCATAGATGTTTTTAATTCTCTTATACTGACCATAGAGATAACCGATTTCTCTTCCGCCTACACCGATATCACCTGCAGGAACATCAGTATCAGCACCGATATGTCTGTTTAATTCTGTCATGAAGCTCTGGCAGAATTTCATGATTTCTCTGTCTGATTTGCCCTTAGGATCGAAATCAGAACCACCTTTACCACCACCGATAGGAAGGCTTGTGAGAGAATTCTTGAATACCTGTTCAAAACCTAAGAATTTGATAATACCAAGGTTTACAGATGGATGGAATCTTAAACCACCCTTGTAAGGTCCGATAGCACTATTAAACTGTACACGGAAACCGTTGTTTACCTGAACCTGTCCATTATCATCTACCCATGGAACACGGAACATGATAACTCTTTCAGGAGTTGTAAGTCTTTCCAATAATGCATCTCTTCTGTATTCTTCTTCGTTAGCTTCGATTACTACACGGAGAGATTCTAATACTTCTTTTACTGCCTGATGAAATTCAGGCTGTGCAGGGTTCTTGTCAATAACAAGCTGCAGCACTTCGTCAACATATGACATTTTTTTGTCCTCCTTGTGATAAATATCCATGAGATGTTGGGGCAAATGGATTGCCCGGAAAATCATCCTGAGTAAATTATATTTACTAAGTTAAAAAATGTCAAATACTAATTGAAAAATTTAACAAAAAAATTTTTCATTTTATGGATTTGGAATGAAAATATGCATATTAGTTGTGGATTTCACATCAAAAATGGTGTATATTAGTAATGTTGGAAATAGGTAATTGCAAAACACCTAAATTTTTGTAAGTGTATATGCAAATGAAACATTACACGAAGGCACGCTCTCGCTACATTCGGCTGGTAGCGGTACTAAGATGCTAAAATACAGCATCTAAGTGCCGACCGCCTCATAGTACCTTCTTAGTAATTGTTCAATTTGCATATACTAAAGATAAATTGTGAGTTTTGCAATTAACTAAATGTCAGAATTTTTGAGAGGAGGTAGAAGATATGGAAATAGAAAGAAAATTTTTAATTGCAAGGGAAAATTTTCCGGAAGATATAGAAAAATACCCGTATCACATCATTGAACAGGGGTATCTCTGCGTAAATCCTGTGGTAAGAGTCAGAAGACAGGATGAGGATTTTATTCTCACCTACAAGGGAAAAGGAATGATGATGCGTGAAGAATATAATCTGCCGCTGCAGGCGGAAGGATATTATCACCTGCTAGGAAAGGCGGACGGAAAAACCATACGCAAAAAGAGATATCTTATTCCGCTGGACGGAACACACACCATAGAACTGGATGAATTTGAGGGCGAGTATGAGGGCCTTCTGATGGCAGAAGTAGAGTTTACAAGCGCGGAAGATGCGAACAGATTTGAAAAGCCGGCATGGTTCGGTGAAGAAGTTACTTATGACAGGAAATATCATAACAGCTATATGAGCCTTCATGCAGAGGACAAAGAGAAAGAAAACAAGGAGGAACAGTAAAATGACCGTATATACAATGTTAGCAGATGGATTTGAAGAAGTAGAGGCACTGGCAGTTATAGACGTGTTAAAACGTGCGGATTATGAGGTAAAGACCGTTTCCATTCAGGATAAGGAAGTGGTAGCGGGTGCGCATAATATAGGAATCGTAGTGGATCTTACCTGGCGCAGGACGGATTTTGACCAGTGCGACATGATTTTTCTGCCGGGAGGAATGCCGGGAACGATGCATTTAAAAGAGCATGCCGGACTGGCAGAGCAGATCCGGGAATTTGACCGTCAGGGAAAATGGCTGGCTGCCATCTGTGCCGCACCGAGCGTATTCGGAGGACTGGGCATACTCGAGGGAAAGAAAGCCATCTGTTTCCCGGGATTTGAAAAATATCTTACCGGAGCGGACATTACACCGGAGAGAGTCGTTTTGGACGGACATATTTTCACCTCAAAGGGCATGGGAACGGCAATCGATCTGGGACTTGCCATCGTAAAAGAGATTTCCGGTGAGGAAGTATCAGAAGAACTGGCAAAATCAATACAGTACAGATAGGAAATAAGGAGATAACAGATGCGCAAGAAGAGATTGTTTTTATGTATGCTGGCAGTGATGACTGCATTATCCATGGCGGCATGCCATAAGAAAGGCTCAAAGATTAATACATTGGAGTATTCCGATATCATAGGTGCGGCACAGGGAACAGTATCTTTTGATTCAGATGGAAAGCTGGAGATAAATATCCGGGATATACAGTCATATCTGGGGGTGGATATTGATTATTCATCCGCCGTTGAAGTGGAAAATGCCGACCAGTTTGAAGATTTCCAGATGTGGGTGGATGCAACGGGAGTCGATATTTACACGGTAGGTAAGTATGTTGCAACCTATAAGTTTATTTATGACGGACAGGAAACGGAGAAGAATGTGGGCGTTACCATTCTTGAAAAAGAAAGCTCCGGAGAAGACAGTAATGTATCCGGCGGCAGTTCCGGAAACGGAAGCTCTGATAATGGAAATTCCGGCAATGGCACAAATGTATCCGGAAATGGAACTTCGGCGGGAAATAACGCAGGCGGCAATGGAAACAGCAGTGCCGGAAATACTTCGAATAATTCCGGGGATGGAAATGAATACTGGTACCCGGATGACAGTGATTCCGGAAATTCAGATGCAGGTTCGGATGGAAATAGCTCCAATCCGGGCAACAGTGCGGTACAGGGCGGAAACAGCGATGGAAGTGCAGGAAATAATGGCAATGCCGGACAGTCCGATGGAAATGCAAATGGCGGGAATCAGAATGGCGGCAGTAATAACGGAGGGCAGAACCCGCCGAGGGAAATTATCACATCTTCTCAGTCGGCAACGAAAAAGCCATCCACAATCGGATATACGAACATTGAACTTTTATCAGGAAAATATGTGAAATTAAAATGCACCAGCGCAAAATATATTGTTTCAACCAGAACCGATGAGAGTGATGCAGAGAAAAACGGAAAGACGTATCATGTGTCAAAACTGATTATTACCTATAATACAGGGGATGAACAGGTGCTTGAAACCGTAGAAAAGGCTGTAAGCTGATAGAATGAGGAGGTGTGGCAGTGGATTCTGTAAAGGTAATTGCGGATAAAATTGCAAAGAATATAGGGGCAGTAATAAAAGGAAAAGATGATGTGGTCAGAAAGACGGTGATCGCACTTCTGACGGGCGGCCATATATTGCTCGAAGATGTTCCGGGAAGCGGAAAGACGATGCTGGCAAAGACACTGGCGGCTTCCGTAGATGGAACGTTTAAAAGAATCCAGATGACACCGGATATGCTGCCGGCAGATATTACCGGTGTGAATATTTTTGATCTGAAAACATCGCAGTTTCGTTTCGTAAAAGGTCCGGTATTTACCAATATTCTGATTGCGGATGAAATCAACAGGGCAACACCCAAGACACAGGCGGGACTGTTGGAATGTATGGAAGAAGAACAGGTAACGGTGGATGGAAATACCTGGCCGATGGAAGATGTCTTTATGGTAATTGCAACGCAGAATCCGGTGGATACGCAGGGGGTATTTCCACTTCCGGAAGCACAGGTGGATCGTTTCCTGATGAAATTATATATGGAATATCCGGATCACGACAGTATGATAGAAATTTTCCGGACACATATACAAAAAGATGTACTGGAGCAGGTCACACCGGTAACTTCCATCGAAGAGATAAAAAATGCAGGAAAGCAGATAGAACAGGTAAGCATCAGTGATGCGGTATACTCTTATGCGGCAGATTTGGTAGAAGCAACCAGAACGCATGAATCCGTTGTTCTCGGTGTCAGCCAGCGAGGAGGAATCGCACTTTTGCGGGCAGCAAAAACAGTGGCGGCAATCCATGAGAGAACTTATGTTCTACCGGATGATATTAAGGAAATAGCCTGTGATGTGCTTGCACACAGAATGATTCTGAAAAATGCACTGCGTGTCAGAAGAAATGCGGCAGTGGAACTGATGAAGGAAATACTGGAACAGGTTCCGGTGCCGACAGAGGAAATGTTAAAATGAGACAGCCGGGATTAGAAATCTATCAGGAGCAGATGATTGTCATTGCATTGATCTGTGCCGGAATCGCGGTGACAATCGTTGTTCTGACCATTCTTGCCGCGATATATATAAAACTGAGCAGGCAGTTGTGCCTGAAGGAACTGGAATACAGGCGGTATTTCCGGGACGAAGGTGTGTTTGAAGGTGACCGGACAGAACTGATTGAGGAAATTACGAATCATTCTTTTCTGCCGATGTTTGCAGTGGATATAGAAACACATATTTCTTCCAAAATAGAGATGCAGGGATATGAGCGGAGTGATGGAATCAGTCAGGAATTTATCAGCAGATTCTTTGTATTTCCATATACCAGAATACAGAGAAGGCATACCGTTACCTGCAGGAGCCGCGGATATTATAAGCTGGAAACTGCCAAAGTGGGCTTCGCCGGAATAGAAGTATATCTGGACAGTCCGGCACAGATCCATGTATATCCGGCAGAAGTCACGGTGGAGGAAAGCAGACAGATAAACCGTTTGTTCCAGTATAGTGCAATGTCGAAGAAGCCTTTGATCGAAGATAATTTTTCATTTGCCGGAATCCGGCAGTATATCCCCGGAGATGCCATGAATGCACTGAATTACAAGCAGACTGCCAGAAGAGGTGAACTGATGGTAAACGACAGGGAATATCTGGCAGGGAGAAAACTGCTGGTATATGTGAATTTCCAGCCGAATGAGAAGAAACATTTTCCGCCGGAACAGTTTCACGAACTGATTGAAAAAGAACTTTCCTATGCATCGTATCTGCTCGGTGAGAGCATAAGAAACGGGTATGTCTGTTCTTTTGCTGCGAACAGCAAAATGATGCATGGAGGAGTTGCTCCGAGATACGCATTCGCATCGGGCGAGGAATATTATCAGGAGCTTCTCTGTCAGATGGCGGAGATGACGGATTTATATGCGGTGTCCATGCTTTCCGTTATGAAACAGGACATCGAAGAGAGACTGGGCAATACGGAAATCTTCCTGTTTACCCCGTATTATGACACGACACTGGCAGGAGCGGTTGAAGATCTGGAGAGAAACGGGAATGTTGTGACTGTCGTGGATGTGTCGGAAGAGTAGAAAGGTGGGACGGATAGATGCAAAGAGTAATCAGTATTGGAATACAGGGATTTGAAAAGATAAGGACAGAGAATTATTTTTATGTGGACAAAACAGGATTTATCAAAGAATGGTGGGAAACCGGAGCCGATGTGACATTAATTACACGTCCTAGAAGGTTTGGAAAAACATTAAATATGGACATGTTAAACTGTTTTTTCTCAAATCGTTACAAGGACAGGGGCGATTTGTTTGAAGGACTGTCTATCTGGGAAGAAGAGAAATATCACAGTTTACAGGGGACATATCCGGTTATATTCTTAAGTTTTGCATGGGTAAAAGAGGAAAATGCGGAAGCAGCAAAATGCAAAATAAAAGAACTGATTGCAAGGTTATATGAAGACAACCGTTATCTGTTAGAAGGCAGTCTGTTAAGTGAGAATGAAAAGAAAATGTATTTAAATATGACTGCGTATATGAATGATACAGAGGCAACATTTGCTTTAAATTCACTGTGTATGTATCTGAACCGTTACTATGGCAAAAAAGTACTTCTTTTTCTGGACGAATATGATACACCGATGCAGGAGGCGTATCTGGGAGGATACTGGAATGAATTTGCCGGTTTTATGCGCAGCATGTTTAATTCTGTATTTAAGACAAATCCATATCTGGAACGTGCAGTCATGATAGGCATCACAAGGATTTCAAAGGAATCCATGTTTTCAGATTTGAATAATCTGCAGGTAATCACTGTAACTTCGGACAAATACAATACCTGTTTTGGATTTACGGAAAAAGAAGTATTTCAGGCACTGGATGAGTTTGGACTTTCTGATGAAAGGGAAAATGTAAAGAAATGGTATGATGGATTTGTGTTTGGAAGTCAGAGAGATATTTATAATCCGTGGTCGATTACAGGTTTTCTGGACAGCAGAAAGTATCAGTCCTACTGGACGGCAACCAGTTCAAACAATATGGCAGGGAGGCTTATTCAGACTGCATCGGCGGAAGTAAAAAAACAGATGGAGGAGCTGCTGCAGGGAAAGGAAATCGTAGTTCATTTTGATGAACAGATTGTTTTCACTCAGCTGGACACAAATGAAACGGCTATCTGGAGTCTGCTTATGGCAAGCGGTTATCTCAGAGCAGAATGTGTGGAGTATCTGGGAGAAACAAGAAAACCATGGTATCATCTGAAAATTACAAATCTGGAGACAAAGGATATGTTTGAAACTATGTTTGCTGCGTGGTTTCAGGCAAGCGGTAGCGGGTATCACAATTTTGTCAGAGCATTGCTTCAGGATGATGTAGAAATGATGAATTATTACATGAATCGGGTAGCTTCTGATACATTTAGTTATTTTGATGTTGGAGGACAGGGGAGCGGACTGGAAGAAACAGAACGGTTTTATCATGGCTTTGTCCTGGGGCTGATGGCAGAACAAACGGATAACTATATTCTGAAATCTAACCGGGAAAGTGGTTTTGGAAGATATGATGTCATGATGATACCAAAAAAGGATGGATTACCTGCTATTATTATGGAATTTAAGGTAAGAAATCCGGGAAAAGAAAAAACACTGGAAGAAACCGTACAGACTGCTTTGAATCAGATTGAAGATAAAAAATATGACGTGGAACTTATTTCTGGTGGGATTCCGGCAGAAAAAATCAGGCACTATGGATTTGCATTTGATGGAAAGAAGGTTTTGATTGGGTAGGCAGCTATAAAGCTGCCTATTATAAGGTATCGGGAGCAGCAGTTAAGCTGTTTTCCCGGTGCCTTTTTTGCTTTTTGGGGAGAAATGTGATACAGGATATATATGAAACATCAGTTCGGAGTAAAAAAACTGTCACACTTTTTGTCACACGTTGAAAAACATAGTCGAAAAAAGGTAAAATGTAAAGGAAAAAATTGTAAATTCTGAAAGGAGAAATACTATGGTAAAGAAGAGTTTTTTCTGTGCAGCAGCAGCGATGCTTTTAGCAGGAGTTGTGATGCCGCACAATGTGGAGGCAGCAGATGCAGTGACAGCTAATGTGGAAGCGGGCAGCGGATATGCAGGAGATATAATTGATGTATCTTTTAATCTTAGCGGAAATCCGGGTGTAACATTTTTTGAACTGAGACTGGATTATGACAGCACAGTTCTGGAGCCGGTAATGGCAGCAGATGGAAAGAGGATCAAGCTGACGGACAATAAACTGTTAGGCGGCGATGATATTTTGGCACCACAGTTTAAAGATGGTGTGCTGGGAGCATTTACCGGTGGTGATACACTTGCTACAAGTAATGTCACAACGACAGGTAAATTATTTACAGTGTCCTTTAAAATTAAGGACGATGCGGCTATTGGAAATTATAATGTGTCATTTAACGGAAATTTCTGGAGTGCAGACTTTGCAGAATATTCTGTAGCACCGACAGCAAGTGTTGAAGTATTATGCAAACATGCATCAACACATGTTGAAGATGTTACAGCGGCAGGATGCGTTACAGAAGGCAAGCAGAATATTGTGTGTGATTCCTGTGGAGCAGTTGTAGATACGAAGACAATTCCGGCGGCAGGTCATAAGTGGAACGAAGGAACAGTTACAAAAGAGGCAACTTGTACAGAAGCAGGAGAAAAGACATACACATGTGATGTGTGTGGAGAAACAAAGACAGAGGCAATTCCTGCAACAGGTCATAAAGGAGAATGGGTTGTTGTAAAGGAAGCAACGGAAACAGAAACTGGTCTGAAAAAACTGGTCTGCACTGTATGCGGAGAAAGAGAAGAAGAAATTATTCCGGTAATTACAAAAGAAACGGAAACATCAACCGAAGATACGAAAGAAACAACAGGAAACAATACTGAAAATAAAGAAACAACAGTTGTCAGCACAGAGAGTAAGGAAAATAAAGAGAACAAAGAAACAACAGTAAGTACAACGGAAGAAACCACAAAGAAAGGTGAAACAGCTACTACAAAGAAAGCTGCAATTCCTCAGACCGGAGATACAGCACCGGTTGCTGTATTAAGTCTGGTTGCCCTGATGTCAGCAGGAATGATTCTTGTACAGAAGAAAAGAGAAACAAGATAATTAACAGTAATTGGTACAGGAAACAGAAATGTTTTTCTGTACCAAATTTTTATAAAGATTGATTTTAAAAACTAGGTAATTGCAAAACACTTAAATTTTTGCAAATGTATATGCAAATGAAACAATACACGAAGGCA
>ENA-OPBL01001606-OPBL01001606.1-human-gut-metagenome-genome-assembly--contig:-NODE-1606-length-19370-cov-4.930313_pt1 | contig 19370 bp, 17 predicted proteins | sample MGYA00241073_ERZ501461 | MGnify/ENA primary metagenome ERZ501461 (study PRJEB25962, sample SAMEA2042630) | human gut metagenome | biome: human gut; feature: human-associated habitat; material: faeces... | reverse complement strand
TTTCATTTGCATATGCATTTACAAAAATTTAAGTGTTTCGCAATTACCTAAAATATTTTGCAATAAGAAGGGAGAAAGCTATGGCAATGATACGGCAAAAAAAGAAAAATCTGATACTGTCCATGATTCTTGGAATGATAGTTACCGCAATTCCGCTGGGAATCTATGGAGGTACAATGACATATAAAAAAACAGATGCCGAGAAAAAGGCACAGGCACTCGAAGCACAGATGGCAGGAGAAAAAGAATATACGGCATACTGCCTGAAGGAAAGCGGGCATAAGGGAGATCTTCTGGATGAAGATGCACTTGTGCCGGTTGTCGTAAAGACAGAGAGTGACTTCTTTGTACCGGACAAATCAGATTTATTGGGAAAGCATTTATCTGCGGAAACAAAAGCTGGCATAATGATAACAGATTCGATGGTTTACGAGGCCGGTGCTCAGACGGGCAGCATCCGCACTTATCTGTATGATTACATTGTTCTGCCGGAGGGAATCACGACACAGGATCAGTTTGATATCAGGATTCGGTTCCCAGATGGTGAGGACTATATCGTGGCAACCGGAAAACGGGTGGAAAGCATGGTGGATACAGGTGCATTTATCCATGCAACGGAAGAGGAGAATATCATGCTGTCCAGTGCATGGGCGGATGCTGTTGTATATGAGGGAACAAAAATCTATGCTTCCCTATATACTTCGGACTATCAGACTGATTCCGTGGTGAATTATCCTGTAAACCTGTATACAACAGAGCAGATGAGCTGGAATCAGAATCTGACACAGAGTATGGACACGGAAACAAATCGGATCAACAGACAAATGCTGGAACAAAATTTATTTGACTTTATGGGAGTCATGATGGGAGGTGAGACATTACCGGAAGCATAACCGTTATCTTCAACCAGGAGCAAAAGACTTTGCCCTGACATTATTAATATACCACACAGAGCAGCCGCCCGGGTACTTTCCGGACGGTTACAACAGAATAATATGGGAAAAGATAAAAGAGAATTTTCACAAATACGACTGAGGACGTGTGTCAGTGATTTTCAGAAACAGCTTTTATCAGGGCGGCGGGATTTTTGAAACTTGATTTCTTGGGCTTCTTGAGATATCATATACTAGGATATTAACTTATAGAAAAAGGAAGGAACAGACAGAAATGAAGAAAAGTTTCATGAAGAAAGTATTATTAGTGGGATTTTGTATTGCCATGATACTATCCGTTACCGGATGTTCTTCTCTGAGAAAAGAGAATCCGACGGATTTAAAGAGCTTTTACGGGCTGGTATCAGGGGATGAATATGTAATTCTTTTAGAAGGGGAGAATGTCGGAACGGCATATAAGGACGGAGATAATATCTATCTTCCGTATGAACTGGTAAATCAGTCGATTAATGATAAATTTTATCTGGACAGTGATTTTAACAGAATTCTGTATACAACACCGGATGAGATAGAGATGTTTGATGTAGGAGGAGACACAAATACGAAATTGCTCAATAACCAGGTATATGTATCACTGGAATGTCTGAAAAGCAGAACAGATATGAAGAGTGAAGTGTATACAGATCCGAACCGGATTGCCATCACAGAGAATTTCGGTGAGGTGTCCGTATGTAAACCGAAGAGCGATACCGTAATCCGCCAGTTTGATAAGGATGGGGCAGATTATATGGCGAAGGTATCAAAGGGTGAGAGTCTGGTTATTAAGGATATAATGAATGATTCCTGGTATCGTGTTGTGAAGGATAACGGGATAACAGGATATATCAGAATAAATGAAACAAATGGGGCAGAAACAGAGCAGAGAGTATCTTCTTATCAGGGAAAGGAATACAGCCATATTACACTGGACAAGACGGTATGCATGGGCTGGCATCAGGTAAGCGGAACTGCAGGAAATGATTCACTGACAGAAGTCACAAAGAACGGAAAGGGAACTTTAAATGTAATCTCCCCGACATGGTTTAAACTGGCCGATACCAGCGGGGAAATCACATCCTATGCACAGGCATCCTATGTAAAAAAAGCACATGACATGGGGATGAAAGTATGGGCACTGGCAGATGATTTTACGGCAGGCGAGGACGGCACTTATTATGTGGGTACGGTTCTGGCGGGATATGAGAGCCGTCAGAAGCTGATAAAGAATCTTGTCAATGCAGTAAAGGACTGCGGGGCGGATGGTTTAAATATTGATTATGAAAAAATATATGAGGATATGGCAAATGACTATATTGAGTTTATCCGTGAATTATCAATTGAATGTAGAAAGAACAATATCGTGCTGAGTGTGGACACCTATGTATCACAGACATATAACCAGTTTTATAACAGAAAAGGCATTTCAGAAGTTGCAGATTATCTCGTTATCATGGGATATGATGAGCATTGGGCAGGAGATAGTGAAGCCGGTTCGGTAGCTTCCCTGCCATATGTACAGAAGGGAATCAATGAGGTATTAGAGTATGCTCCGGCGGATCGTGTGATCAATGGCATTCCTTTTTATACCAGAATATGGACAGAAACAAAAGAAGGTGCAGGTTCAGAGGGAACTTATGTAGAAGATGCCGTAAATGGAAATTACTGGTTAAGCAGTACCGCAGTTGGCATGGAAAAGGCACAGACAGAGCTTTCTTCACATGGAATCACGCCGACATGGCTTGAGGATCTTTCACAGTATTATGGAGAATATGAAACAAATACAGGATCTGTAAGAATCTGGCTGGAAGAGGAGAAATCCGTACAGGCGAAATTAGACTTCATGAAAACTGCCGGCATAGGAGGGGTTGCCTGCTGGAAATTAGGTCTGGAAAAGGATTCTGTCTGGACAGAGATTGCAGATTATGTAGGCACTGCAAAACAGTAGTGATACCAAAACAGCTTCCGGAATATACTGTATTAATATTTATGAAGTTTCCCGTCTGGTCAGGGAATTGGTGCAATTATGAAAAACCGACGTAAATTATTGGAATTTATTATGGCATCCACAATGCTGCTGCTTGTATACATATGTGCAGGAAAACTGCCAGCAATGAGCAGCGGCAGCAGTAAAGTAACAAAGCAGGGTGAAAATGGGAAAATAATTTTACTGGACGCAGGACATGGAAAGATCGGGAAGAGACCGGAAAATTTGATGACAGATAGAATGGATTCGTGAACAAAGGAGAAAAGTATGTTAGGAAAAACTCATATGGCAGTCGGGATCGCTGCCACACTTGCAATAACACAGCCGTCAGGTGTTTCAGAACTGGTGCTTGCGGTTGGGGCAGGATCGCTTGGAGCATTAATCAGTGATATTGATGTAGGAACATCGAATTCACACCGCGATGCGGACAAGATTACCGCATTATCCGTAGTTGTTGTATTGGCGGTGTTTGCAATGGATTATTTCTGTAATACACAGATTATTGAGAGAATCATAGGAAGCAGCGGCTATCTGAGGATCATTGCAGGATTGCTGCTGTTTATCGGGATATGTGCATTTGGAAAGGAACAGCCCCACAGGTCATTTATGCATTCTTTTCTTGCACTGATATTATTATCATTCGCCCTCGGACTGATTTGGGAGAAAGCGGTTATTTATTTTGCAGTGGGATTTTTATCCCATCTTGCAACAGATATATTTAACAAGAAAAAAGTACGTTTACTTTATCCGATGAAGGGTGGAGTATCATTAGGTCTGTTCCATGCATACGGACTTGCAAATGATATTTTCTTTGCAATTGGAAGTATTGTTGCAATTATTGAAGTAATAATATGTATATTTTTCAAGTAGAAAGGAAAGGTGTTTTATGAGAAAGTGTGCATTGTGTGCAGCAAAAATACCATCAGGAGGCATATATTGTCCTGCATGTGGAAAAAAGGTGGAAAGTGCCATAACATTTGATTACCGGGAAGAGGATGAAAGAGAATTTGCATTTCATGCAGAATACTATGGTGCGGCTGGAACAAATCGGGGAGAACAGCAGATGCTGCATGATGGGAGCAGATATGCATGGAATGATGGGAAATTATATTATTTATATGAGGCAAAATCCGGCCAGTTTTATGTATTAAAGATTGAAAATGAGGAGATTACAGATAGTTTTGAAGTGACTTTTAAAGATGGGGTTGCACGATATGATATGGATATTCTGGCAAATCGAAATGGCATCTTCTGTATAAATGATAAGTACATTGCTTTGTATAAGTTCAGCGGGGAAAAACAGTTTGAGATTGATTGCGGAGAAGCATTTGATGGGAAATGTCAGGAATACATATATTATATTTTTGGAGATAAAATTTATTTTCTGCTTAATCATCAGGAGAAATACAGAAGATTTGAAGATGTTAGTATGTGCATAAAAGAATATAATTTTAAGACAGATACATGGCAGGATATATGGGATTTGGCACCGCAGATAAAGGAAGAAAGCATGTTCTGTGCAGAGCAGCTCTGTGGACAGATGGAGGAAGATATTCCGTCCGATGGAATTTCGATAAAAGTAACAGGATGCAATATAACGAGTCTGTATGCAAACAGCCAGTACATGATTATATCATATGCATTAATAGTTGGGGATGATGGAGACGGTTATGAAATATATTACAATCCTGTTGTTTTGTTTGATTTTGCCACGAAGAAATATGAGATGATAACAAGAGCACGGAAGGAACATCAGGGACTGTGGTTTGATATGCGAAGAAATAAGATGTGGTATGTATATAATCAGAATACACTGGCAGAAGTACCTTTGAAGCGGATGTGTGACGTGCAGAAGAAGGAAGCACAGAGAACCTGGACATTTGCAGACATCAGGGCAGGGCAGGTCTCATCATACGGCAGCTCTCGGCCTTATTTTGACGGAGAACATTGTTATGTGCCAAGAGAGTCGTATTTTCTGTATGCATACCAGCAGGATGGCAAAGATGCAGGAGAATGGAACCGTTCTAGTCATGGAAACACGAAAGTGGCTGTACATGGACCATATGTATGGGCAAGACTTGACCTGGTAGAAGATGATATGTTCTGTCATGCCATTCATAGACCAGCACAGGGATTCCATGTGGAAGAAGATGCTGCAGAACAGGTAATCGAACAGAGCAGAAGCAGGCAGGAAGATAGAAATCTGTCAGAAAATATATCTGAAAGTGAAAATCCGCAGATATATGTGGAAGCAGAGGAGAATGACCTGGATGAAGCCGGTCAGCCGGAAGAAGTGCAGAAGATAGAAGAGATGCCGAAACCGGAAGAAATGTGGAAACCAGAAGAAGTGCAGAAACCGGAAGAAATACAGAAACGAGAAGAACCGGAAGAACAGAATCGTGGAATGACCATATCCGGACTGCGTGCAAAATTACAGGAGTGTTCAGATTATGCAGGAGAGTTTAAAGCATATAGAAACAGTCTGGAAAATAGGTGGGATTTTAATGCGGTTATGGGAATCCTGATTGGAAGTAACAAACGTTCCGGCGGCAAAAAGCATATTCTTGAACAGAATGCAGGAATCGGTCAGGGAGACAATTTTAACAGGGTTGTGGAAGCACTGGAGCGGCATGGACTTATGGATGTTTATAAAAAATATGAAAAAATGACGGATGCATCTGTAACACTCCTGCAGCTTGAAGATGAGATAATGGAAATAGCGCCGCAGCTTTCAGATATTTGCAAAAAGATTTCGGACATATTAGCATAGGAGGTGACAGACGTGAGAAAATGTGGAATTTGTAATCTATATGTGGAAAGTGAAGCTAAATTCTGCCCGTATTGTGGAAAACGGATTTATACTGCCGTTTCCACAGAATTTGAAGATGAAGAAGTAAAATTAAAGAGTGAAGAATATAAATACAATGGAGAAATAAGGGAACGTTATCAGGTTGTGGGGGAAAACGGGGAAAAGATATTTTCCTTTGTACCGGATTTTATGGTGCATGAGTTTACCGATGGATGGATATACCGGGACGAGCTGTGGATGAGTGTCAGGTATAGTGGAAAGTATAAAGTGTATAAAATCCCGGTAAATGGAAAAAAGTCTAAGTTAATCGCAGAATTTGGAGATGCTCCGGCTGAAATGTTCCGGGTGGATGAAGAAAATGGAGATGTATATCTTTTTGGTAAAAATAATCACTGTATCTGCCATGTCGGTAAGCAGGGAAAAGATGTAAAAGTGATGCGTTTGCTGCCGGAACAGGTAGAAGAACTTACAGGTGCAAGTGTAATAGAAATTTATTTAAATGATATATTTATATTAAAAAACCAGAATAATGTGTGGTATGAATATGCGGATGGAAAACTGGAAGAAATAAACAGCCGGTTTGATTTTGAAACTATCAGAAAAAAGATGATAGTACCTGTCTACGAGAAATCCTATTATGCGCAGCCATGGAAAATAAAGGACCTGAGAAATGAACAGCCATATATTTCTATGTATATTCCGGAACGGAACAGCATGGTAGTCTGCATGGATGATGTTGAGGAAAATATCAGGATTAGCACGGGGGAATTTGAGAACGAGTATGCCTATCAGAAAGAAGAACCTGAAAGAAAGCTGATGGAATGGGAAACGGTAAAGGAACATGTCCCACAGCTGGTACAGTTCTTTGAGGCAAAGGAACTGTATGACAGTATCCTGAAGAACAGAGGTTATTCAGGCAATACCATGAGAACAGAAATATATGGAGTGTATGAATATGATGAACATTCGGTAGTATTTGCTGTATGTATGGCTATAGGAGTAAGCGAAGCGATGCAGGTTACAGCCTGCTATGATATCGAGGAACAGACATTGTACTGGATTCTGAATTCGGAGTATAAGGGACAGGATATTAAAGAAACGGTAATAAAAAATAAGGGAAAACAGCATATTATGCCATATGCCAGATATACAGGAATGCAGAATCTTGCGGACAAAAAGGAAGAGCTGTTTTCACAGCACAAAGCTTATTTTGAAAAATTTGTCAATGTCATAAATAAGAATCTGGAAAAACAGGCATATACAAAACATACAAAAGTGGAAAAAAGGTATTCCCTGGAGCAGCTTTTCAAAGATATGTATCTTTTTCTCGGTGTTATTGTAGATGACAAAACAATAAGCTGGATATATCCGCTGGCGGAAAATCTGACAGGGGGAAATATTACCGGATTTCTCTGGGTTATGAACCTTAGTATTCTCGGATGTGAAGGGGCAATGGCGGTTCAGTTTAATGCCGGCCGTAATAAGATAAGGTATTACGATTATCTGCCGAAAGCAACGAAAATAGAATGGTATCAGCAGGTTAAGGCATGGTTTGGGGAAGAGGATAAAATACACGTTCTTGGTATTCCGCATATTCCAAATCAGGAGGATGCATTGGCCATGATACCGATGCTTGGAAAAGAAAATCTGTTTGAAGTAAGAGGAACAGGCAGTAGATGTTCCGGGGGTATCTTACAGGTTGTGACAAGATATAATGATACATATTATTCCGGTGAACAGACAGACCCTATGAATTATATCTATGGAAATATGACGGTATATTGCAAGCTGGAAGGCGGTCTGGTTGCACATCCATATCTTACTTCTTTGCGTGCATGTGCATATTCCAGACAGGGAATCTTCTATGCAACAAAAGAAGGGGCATTTTACCTGCATCAGAACGGAAGAAGAGTAGGTATAAATAACATGACCAATATCATGGGAGTGCGTATAGAGGGAGAGTATGTGTGCTTTAAGTTATTCAAAGAACTGCAGCAGACACGCTGGAATGAACATTATGATACCTTTATGGGACTGGATGAAGAATGGCGAAACGAATATAAAGTAATCACGGAGGAAATTCAGTATTCAATTGCAGAGGTAGCATCCTATGCTTAAAAGTGGTTTGTCATATACAATAAAGATAAATTATGAGTTTTGCAATTAACTGTAAAAGCACTTTAGTGAAAGGGAAAATGAATTATTATTTTAGATAGTTGGAGTCAGGGAATATTATGCCGGATATTATTATAGTAGAGGACAATAAAGAAATAGGAACGCTTTTGTGTGAGTTCCTCAGAAAAGAGAATTATACGCTGAGTCTTGCAGACACCGGTGAAAAGGCATTGGATATTTTTGAACAGTATGGTGCAAATCTCGTGGTACTTGATATCGGACTGCCGGGAACAGACGGATTCTCCGTCTGTTCAAAAATACGGGAAACTTCTAATGCACATATTCTGATTGCCAGTGCAAGAACAGATAAAGAAAGTACTTTAAAGGGACTGCAGATTGGTGCGGATGACTATATCAGCAAGCCTTATGATATTGATATTCTGATTGCAAAGATTAATGGGATTTTTAAGCGGAAATATGCATTGGATGAAATTGTCTGCGATAACCTGAAGCTGAATAATGTTACACAGACACTTACGGTAAATGGAAATTCTGTCAATGTCACGGAAAAGGAATTTCAATTATTGAGACTGCTGGTAGAAAATAAGGGAACTACATTAAAGAAAGAATATCTGTTTAACCGTGTCTGGGGGATTGACAGTGAATCTGAATTGCAGACACTGACGGTTCATATCAAATGGCTGCGGGAAAAAATCGAACAGGATTCAAAGCATCCGGAACACATCATTACTGTCTGGGGAGTGGGATACCGATATGAATAATTATAAAAAATTTACTATGTGGTTTTTCAGACTGGAATTATTTCTGATTGCGATTGCAAATGGGTTATATTATATGACAGCAAACAATCAGAAAACGGATATTGAGAGATTGCAGGATAAAACAGATACGATTTATAAAATCATTTATATGCAGACAGATTACAGAACATGGATTCTCATGAATATATCACTGGGGATTCTGTTTCTGCTGTCTGTTTTTTTAGTCCTTTCTATTGGAGCAAAAGTCATAAAGCCATTTCAGGAAATGCAGTATTTGACGGAAGAACTGGCAAAGGGAAATTTGTCCATACCGATAAAGGCAGAGAAAAGTAAATATTTTGGCAGATTTCTCTGGAGCATGGATATGCTTAGAGATACTCTCGAAAGTAACAGAGAAAAGGAACTGGAACTGCAAAAAGAGAAAAAAACCCTGATTTTATCCCTAACACACGATATCAAAACTCCGCTATCCGCAATTCACCTGTATACAAAGGCATTGGCAGCGGGACTTTATTCCACAGAGGAGCGGAGATTAGAAGTATACCGGGGAATTGAAAAGAATGTAAAAGACATGGAAGACTATGTGAATGAGATTACCTCCGCATCAAGAGAAGATTTCCTGCATCTGACCGTAAACCAGACCGAAGTGTATCTGGCGGATGTGATGGAAGAAGTCAGAAAACTTTATGATGATAAATTGGGCAGATTACATACTCTATTTCAGATAGAACCATATACGGACCTGATGTTAAAAGGGGATGCAGACCGATTGACGGAAGTCATGCAGAACCTTTTGGAAAATGCAATAAAATACGGGGATGGACAAAAAATTACGATATCTTTTTCCGAAGAAGAGGATTGTCAGCTGATTACCGTAAAAAATTCCGGCTGCAGCTTAAAAAGGGAAGAACTTGTGAATCTATTTGATTCCTTTTACCGTGGAAGCAATGCCGGCGCAGCAAAAGGCTCCGGACTTGGACTGTATATCAGCAGGCAGTTAATGCGAAAAATGGACGGTGAAATATTTGTGGAAATCAAAGACAATGATTTCTGTGCGACAGTGGTTGTGCGAAAAGCATGATGAGTATTTTTTGTCTTGACAATTTGCAACAGGTTGCATATAATGTACTTAACAAGAGAGCCACCGGCTAGATGTTGCCTAGCCGCCGGTAAATATAAAATTATTAGAATAGCGCTTTACTTTACCAGAGTGGGGGCGCTATTTTTTATGTGTCAAATTATGAACAAGAGTGATAACGGCACATAACATAATTACAAAAGTAAACAATTCGCTATATGTAACCATTGACACCAGCTCCTTTCGTAGATATCCGGCGCTGGCATATCGCCCCGATGGCTCCCCTGGTAAGTATATTATATTGTCAAAGTACGGATTAACCGGTATATAATTTATAAAATTTGTTGCTTGTATAAAATACCACAATTTTGTCGTTTGCTCAATATGGATTTGTAAAATAAAGGAAGATAAGAAAGTATTTAAGGATTATTTAATAAATTCTCCTGTAAGATAGGTATATCAAACACAAGGAGGAAAATCAGAATGTTTTTTCGTATATTGAAAAAAGATTTAAAGAGAAAAAAAGTAATGAATACAGTGCTGCTTTCTTTTATTCTGCTGGCGACTATGTTCGTGGCTGGTGGAATCACTAATGTAGCCGCTGTCATGAATGGAACGGATTCCTATATGGATAAGGCAGGTATTGGAGATTATGTTGTAATTTCTATGGGCAAAGACAGCAAAAATAAAATGGAAGCGGTGCTACATGATGAAAAAGAAGAAGTGAGCAGCTACCACATAGAGCCGGTTGTTTTTGGAGAAAACTCCAATTTGAAAAATACGGAAGGGAAACAGCTGAATGCCAAAAATTCCGTGATTTACCAATCCATAACAGACAGTCAGCTCAGATTTTTCGACAAAGAAAATCATCAGATTATGGAAATTGAACCGGGTCATGCATATGCAACGGGGAATTTTATGGAACAGAATCATTTACAGCCGGGGGATGAAATTATGATTACTTATAATAATGTGTCTTTTTCGGTAATCTTGGACGGCATGGCAAAGGATGCCCTTCTTGGTTCGCCTATGATGGGAAACAGCCGGTTTCTTTTCAATGAAGCAGAGATTGAGAAGCTGCTTGCGGATGAAACGATTTACAATGGATATCAGGGGCAGATATGTTATATGGAGCTTTCTAAAGAGGCGGATGTATCAGCCATAGCAGCAGCGGTTTCGGAGGTTCCCGGCATCATGTTTTCCGGCGCACGTTCCGTGATAAAAATGTGTTATGTTCTGGAGATGGTTATGGCATTTACCATGCTGATTCTAAGTATCTGTCTGATAATTGTTTCCTTTGTCGTATTAAAATTCTCCATTACATTTACAATTTCCGGGGAATTTCGTGAAATTGGCGTGATGAAAGCAATCGGCATCAGTAATTTTAAGATTCGGAGTCTGTATCTTATAAAGTATCTCATGCTGGCTGTGGCAGGGGCTGTTGTGGGCTTTTTGTTTAGTATTCCATTTTCCGGCATGCTGCTTCAAACAGTCAGCAGCAATATGGTACTTGAAACAGAGTATTCTTTTCTGCTGTCAGTGCTGGGTGCAGTTCTGGTTATTGTTGTAATTCTTTTGTTTGCCTTCCGCTGTACAAAACTGGTAAAGAAATTTTCACCGGTCGATGCAATCCGTTCCGGCCAGACAGGTGAAAGGTATCAGAAAAAATCACCCTTACGGCTGTCGAAAAGTCATGGAAGCACCAGCTTATTTATGGCGTTTAATGATGTGCTTAGTGCACCGCGCAGATATGTGACCATTATTGTTATATTTTTTATCTGTACATTGTTTGTGCTTGTATTTGTGAATACCTCGTCAACAATGAGGAGTGATACCCTGGTCACAACTTTTGGAACGAGAAGTGATTTGTATTATACAGATTTGACGGAAGCCATGGGCAGTATGAATCCAGATGGAAGAAATCAGACTGAGTCATATCTTGCAGATACAGAAGAACTTTTGGAGAAAAATGGAATATCCGCAAAGCTTTGCGTAGAGGTACAGTACAAATATAAGATTCGCGTTGGCGGAAAAGATTATTCCATCAGCTGTCAGCAGGGTATCCATACGAAAGCATCCGATTATGAATATATTGAGGGGTTAGTTCCTCGGAACAAAAATGAGATTGCCATAACCCCGACGATTACCAAATTAACCGGGGCAAAAATAGGAGATACCATAACCATTGACTTTGGCGGGGAAACACTCGATTGTATGGTAGTCGCATATTTTCAAAGTTTGAATCTTCTTGGCGAAGTAATAAGGCTTCATGAGGATGCACCGACAGATTTTACCTATATTTCAAATATGCTGTCCTATCAGATTAATTTTGATGACCATCCGTCTGCAAAGGAAATTGAACTGCGCAAGGATAAAATAAAGAAGCTCTTTGATAATGATAAAGTAATGAATGCTGTGGAATATTGTGATGACTGCATGGGAGTGGCATCAAAGATGGAATCAGTGCAGTATCTGCTGCTTGGCATTACGCTGATTGTAGTAATCCTTGTATGTATTCTGATGGAAAGGTCATTTCTTGCAGATGAAAAAAGCCAGATTGCTGTTCTGAAGGCAATGGGATTTGGCAACGGCAGAGTGATAAAATGGCATATCATGCGATTCGGTATCGTTACACTGGCAGCAGTTTTTCTGGCGGCAGTATGCTCCATTCCTGCAACATATCTGATAGACAATCCGATTTTTGGTATGATGGGAGCAGGAAAAATTTCTTATGTCATCAAACCGTGGAAAATCTTTTTCCTGTATCCGGCGATTATTTTTCTGATAACGATACTGGCATCGGGAATCACCGCAGTACATATCAGAACAATTAAGAGCAGCGACACCACAAATATAGAATAAAATGGAGGAAGATCATATGGCAGTATTACTTAGTGCAAAAGACCTTTGTAAAACATATGTAGTTGATAAAAGACAGAATAATGTATTAAAAAATGTAAATCTTGAAGTAAAGGAAGGAGAAATGGTTGCAATTATGGGGCCGTCAGGTTCTGGAAAGTCCACACTTCTGTATGCAATCTCGGGTATGGACCGGGCAACCAGCGGTCAGGTGCTTTTTAGAAATCAGGATTTGACGAAGCTAAACGAAAAAGAGCTTACAAAAATTCGGCTTGATGAAATGGGATTTATTTTTCAGCAGATGTATATGATGAAAAATCTTACAATTCTCGATAATATCGTGCTTCCGGCAGTGGAGAGCAAAAAGTCAAAAGAAACCAGACAGGAGAAATTTGCAAGGGGCGAGCAGCTTATGCGTAAGCTTGGCATTATCGAAATCGCAGATAATGATATGAATGAGGTGTCCGGCGGACAGCTTCAAAGAGCATGTATCTGCAGAAGCATGATGAACCAGCCAAAACTGCTTTTTGCGGATGAACCGACAGGAGCATTAAACCGGACTTCTTCCAACGAAGTTATGAATGAACTTGTGAAATTAAACAGCGAGGGAACAACCATTGTCATGGTAACTCACGATGCAAAAGTTGCTGCAAGATGTGGCAGAGTTCTCTACATCGTAGATGGCAATATCAAGGGGGAATATAACAATCTGAAAAATATTTCCGATGAAAAAGAACGGGAGAGAGGACTCAACAACTGGCTGATGGATTTGGGATGGTAATGAAAGTGGCGGATAAAACAGGGAAAAGAAATGTTAACATAATCCATTAGATTTATGCTATAATATATTTCAAAATTCACAGGAACAAAAATACAGAACAGGAGAAAATTATGACACCACTTGATATTATGAAACAACCAGCCGCTTATGCAAATGGTTATGAAAAAATGCCTTCCGAGGCACAGAATCATGCAAAACAGCTATGTTGGGAGTATAACCATACTGCACCAAACGAACAGGAAAAGCGGCACTCCATTTTGCAGGAACTGCTGGGAACCTGCCCGCCTATGGCAGGCATCGAGCCGGATTTTCATTGTGATTATGGTTTTAATATCCATATGCATGGATTTGCTTTTCTTAACTATAATTGCGTCATTCTGGACACTTCACCGGTAAATATCGGTGCAGGGGCATTTATTGCACCAGGTGTCTGCCTGGCCTGCTCCGGTCATGCCATCCATCCGGAACAGCGCAGTCAGGGTATCGGAACTTCAGCCCCTATTACGATTGAAGAAAATGTATGGATTGGTGCAAATGCTACTGTCTGCGGCGGTGTGACGATTGGTGCAGGTTCTGTTATCGGTGCAGGGAGTGTCGTTACCCATGATATTCCTGCAGGTGTGATTGCTGCTGGTGTGCCATGCAGAGTCATTCGGGACATCACAGAAAAGGATAAAATCAAGTCGGAAGATATCCTGTTCTGATGAATTGATAAGCCTGATGTTATTTCGGTGACAAGAGGTGAGAATTAATTATGGAGGTGATAGTATGACAATAGAAGAAATTCTTGCTGGAGAATCAAAGAGTGTGGAGTTTAAGGTACAGCGACCGGATAAGAGTATTAAATATATGAAATCGGTTATTGCTTTTGCAAACGGTAAGGGCGGGCGGATTGTTTTTGGGGTTGACGATAAAACCAGAGAAGTGATTGGGATTCCAGAAGATATTATTTTTCAGGAAATTGATGCAATTACAAATGCTATTTCAGATAGTTGCGAACCAACGATTATTCCAGATGTTTATTTGCAGAATATAAATGGTAAGCCAGTAATTATTGCAGAAATCAGAGCAGGTCGATAGAAACCATATTATATCAAAGCTGACGGATTAGAGAATGGGGTATATGTCCGTGTGTCAGGAACAACACTTCCGGCTGATCGGGATATGTCAAGAGAGCTGTATTATGAGTGTGATGCTCATTCTTTTGATTCAGTGATTCGCAGAGATATTGAAGTGAATAATGAAGATATTAGGAAACTTTGTGAGCAAATGAAAGCGGTTGCGATTTCCAACAGCAAGTCAAATCTTCAGCGTTCAGAAGTCAGGGATGTAACGAAAAATGTGTTGCTCAGTTGGGGGATTTTGAAAAAAGATGATAATGAGCAAATTTACCCGACAAATGCATATGTGTATTTAACAGGACAAGCTGGACTACGTTCTATGATACAGTGTGCTGTGTTTAAGGGAACGACTCGTGCTGTGTTTTTGGATCGGCGTAATTATGAGGGACCGCTTTGGAAACAGGTAGATGAGGCTGTGCAGTTTGTTCTTAGAAATATTCGTATGGGAAGCCGATTGGAAGGCGTATATCGCAAAGATATTTATGAATTGCCACCGGACAGTATTCGGGAATTAATTGTTAATGCAGTTATGAATTGTAGCTATATTCAAAATTCAAATATTCAGGTGGCTATTTATGATGACCGTTTGGAGATTACATCTCCTGGAGGATTGCTGCCGGGTGTAACAATAGATTTAATGAAAGAGGGATTTTCAAAAATTCGGAATCGTTCACTTGCCAATGCTTTTGCTTATATGAATCTTGTGGAAGCATGGGGAAGCGGTATTCCCAAAATTATGCAGGCTATGCAGGAATACGGGCTGCGGGAACCAGAATTTATTGATATGGAAGTAGCATTCCGAATTAATCTTTATCGAGGTCAAAATGAGGTCATTGAGGTCAATGAGCTAAATAATGACCTTAATAAAGGCTGTTTTGACCACAAAAATGACCTTGAAAATCGGTTGTCAGAAATCATTCGTAAGAATCCAAAACTGACTCAAAAAGCATTGGGTGAAGCACTTTCTGTTTCCGCAGCAACAATTAAACGAACTTTGGCAAAAATGCAAAAGGAAGGAAAAGTTGTTAGAGAGGGTTCAAATCGAAAAGGAAAGTGGATATTAACTGATAAACAGTAAAAGATATCCTGTTCTGATGAATTGAAAAATTCGATTTTTGAAACTGATAAAGAAAGTATTTGTAGATAAATGAAAAAATGTATGACAGAATGGGAAAAAGCACAGAATGGTTATTTATACGATGCAAATTATGATAAAGAGATTGTAGAAGCAAGGACACGTTGTGCAGATTTGTGTTATGATTTCAATCACTGCAGACCATCTGATACAAAAAGGCAGAAAGAGTTACTGGAACAGATTTTTGGAAGTATAAAAGGAGAGCCGGTGATTACAGCACCATTTTACTGCGATTATGGATTTAATATTTCCATAGGAAAAAATTTTTATACGAATCATAATGTCACAATCCTTGATGGAGCAAAAGTTACGTTTGGAGACAATGTATTTATTGCACCGAATTGTGTTTTTTCAACGGATGGACACGCGATAGACAGCGGGCAGAGAAATCAGGGATTAGAGATTGCTCTGCCAATTACAGTAGGTGACAGTGTTTGGATTGGAGCAAACGTATCGGTATTGCCGGGAGTGACGATTGGCAGCAACACAATTATCGGTGCAGGCAGTGTCGTGAATAAAAATATCCCGGATGGAGTAATTGCTGTTGACAATCCCTGCAGGGTAATCCGTAAAATCACAGAAGCCGATAAGAAAAAATATCCGATATTTGAAAGTAATTGTTAAAAGAAGTCTCTTTGAACAGGAAATAGACTTTAAAACTCTTTTTTTATTTCTTTTATAGCATGAACACCACTTTATAACTTTTTTCATAAAAAAAATATCGTACAGGGCTTTCTGATGTATAATGAGTTTGACAAAAAACATTACAAAGGAAAGTGCCCCTGTACGACAAAGACATTATACAACAAAAACTCATTGATTGGTAGACTTAATAAATATTTTTCAGCTTATTTTGAAACTTTTCCATTCCAACCGCAGATACATTATTTTTGCAGATACTTTCCATTCTTGCATTGGAGTCGGCTCATTCAATAAGATTCCTGTACCAGCATTTTCTTGCAGGGATAACAGAAAAATCTTTAAATACCTTTTATCATGCCTGCTCTTATGCAAAAGCTGATTATTCAAGATTTATGAATGTAACATCAGGAATTGCACTGCACCTGATTCCAGACCGGTTGAAATCACAGCCTGTATTTCTTTGTATCGATGATACCATGATCTCCAAATTTGGTACAAAATTCGAAAGTGTATCCAAACTGTTTGATCATGCAGCACATAATGGTTCAAACTATCTCAATGGACACTGTTTTGTAAGTCTGATGCTATGTGTGCCAGTATGGAATCATGATAAAATATCATATCTTGCGGTTCCATTAGGATACCGCATGTGGCAGAAAAAAGAATCCAAACTTGAGCTTGCTGCATCTATGGTACGTCAGGTCATGCCTGAATTTTCATCAACGAAAAATGTCATCCTACTTTGTGACAGCTGGTATACGAAGCAGAATCTTGTGTCCATTGTCGAAGAGTATCCAAACCTTGATCTGATTGGCAATGCAAGATCTGATTCTGTTATTTATGATCTTGCTCCCGCACCAACCGGAAAGAAAGGCAGACCGGCAAAACACGGAAAACGTTTATCAATAGATGATGATTTTACGCTTTCAGATGAGAAGATCAGTGGCTATTATATTGGAGTAAGACATGTGCTGACTAATATTTTTGGCTCAAGAGAAGTTCTGGCTTATGTCACTACAGCAGTCAAAGGCACAGGTGTCAGACGCCTGTTTTTCAGCACCATATTTCCTGAACAGCTGCAGATCTTCTGTGCATGGCAGGAAAAAGCACCATTGAACCAGACCGGCAGTGCGTGGTCTCAATATATTCCACTTTTCCTTTATTCATGCAGATGGAATATAGAAATAAGTTATTATGAGCAGAAAACATTCTGGTCTTTATGCAGTTACATGGTACGCAGTTGTAAAGGTATTGAAATGCTGGTCAATCTGATCAACATCAGCTATTCTGCAATGAAGCTTTTGCCTTATCTCGATGATAAATTTGCCGACTACAGAAATAAAAGTGTCCAGGATTTCAGATTTGCCTTAAGCGAAGGAATTCGCAGTCAGGTATTTTTTACCACTTTCGTACAAAATGTCGAAACCCGGATAAAATCAACAACGGTCATAAATGCTTTAAAACAGGTATTTTCACAAAATATGAGTCATTTATAAAGTTGTAAAGTGGTGATAACACCGGATAATCTGGCAGGAAAGTCCGGTAAATTAAAGATTAAAATAAAAATAGAAAAGAATGAAAGCTGTACCTCGGATTTTTATGACAGCAATGCACTGCAGGCATCTCTGACACTGGATACGGAAAATTGTAAAAATATTACTGCGGAAAATGCAACGATGGCAAATGTTGGTGCAGATAAGTTATACCGTACTTCCGAGAAAGGGACTGGATGCGGAAATCACAGCCGATGTAACGGATTTCGAGATGGATGCCGTGAGTATCAATGCAGTAAAAATGAATCTGAATATTGAAATAGATGACACGGAGCTGATGGATAAAGTCAGGGAAATTATGGATGCAGCAAAAAATTTGAATGAAGGTGCGGATAAACTTTCCGATGGAACAAATACACTTTCCGACGGCGGAAATACATTGTATACAGGAGTGCAGTCCCTGCAGAGCGGAGCATCAACATTGAATGATGGTTCGGCACAGATGCTGCAAGCATTGAGAACGATACAGTCAGAACTGTCCGGTGTGTCCGTGACAACAGAACAGTTAAAACAGCTGACGGATTCTTCCTCGGCAATCCGGCAGGGCATTTCCGATTTATATCAGGGAGCAGTCAATCTGCAGAACAGTCTTTCTTATGAAAGCTATACTGCTGCAATGAAACAGGGTGGTCTGGATATCGGCGGACTGCAGGCGGGAAATACGCAGGCACTTGCAAATCTGTCCGCACAGGTGGAACAGCTGAAGAACGCACTGGCACAGATTGTAGCAGCCTATTCCAAGATAGTGACAGGCGGTACACAGCTTGCAGATGGCAGTAAAGAACTGCTGACCGGTTCAAAGAGCCTGACGGATGGAACACTCAGACTGTGCGACGGAATCACGGAATTAAAGAGCGGAGTCACAGAATTAAATGATGGAACACAGGAAACAAAGGCGGAGACAGAAAAGCTGAGTTTCTGGCAGAAACTGATAAATTTATTCCGGTAACTTTTTAATCAGGGTACTTGAAAAATTAAGTACCCTGGTGTATAATTTACTTAGAAAGTGAATCGGATATGACTCCGATTTGCCCTCAGTTAAATTAAGATTGTCTAAGAAATAGATATCCTAAACTTTGGACGGTAGAGGATGTCTATTTCTTTTTGTTATGATTATCTATGTAAGACAGTGCCGTAAATATAACAAGCAATAAAGTAAAAACTTCCATTGTGTTCATAGGGCATCACCCTCCTTTGTAGACTAGAGGGCATTTCATAACCGGAAATCACATCCTGCTTTCTTTTTGATTATACAATAGTAGTATAGCATATTTAGAGAAAATGTTCAAATGTTTAGAAACGAAAGGTATCATTGAAATTATGTGGTGGAAGTGTTAAAATGAGGAGTAGAGGAAATAGGCAGCTCTTAAAACATTAACTTTTGAAGGAAATGAAAGATTATGAAAAATAAATATTTTGAGGATGAAGAGATTACAAACGATGACCTTTATTTTATATGTTATATGATTGAACGGGTAGCAAGGCATTTGAAGCAGAAAAATAAATATGTAGTAAATAAGTAGTTAATTGCGAAACACTTAAATTTTTGTAAATGCATATGCAAATGAAACATTACACG
>ENA-OPBL01001539-OPBL01001539.1-human-gut-metagenome-genome-assembly--contig:-NODE-1539-length-20021-cov-3.299459_pt1 | contig 20021 bp, 21 predicted proteins | sample MGYA00241073_ERZ501461 | MGnify/ENA primary metagenome ERZ501461 (study PRJEB25962, sample SAMEA2042630) | human gut metagenome | biome: human gut; feature: human-associated habitat; material: faeces... | reverse complement strand
TTTCATGGCTGGGATTAGTGCCATGCTCAAAGAGCTGGTGGGAAACTATCAGGTCATCAAGGGGACTGAGTACCTGTTCACGCCGCCCCGCGAAGTGGTGGGCAAATGCCCCCGCTGCGGCGGGAACGTCTGCGATGCGGCGGCATTCAGCTCACCGACACGCTTGCGCACGGTGGCAGCGCTGATCGCGGCGGTAGGTTCCCCGGCACGCAGGTCAAGAATGTCATCCACCGACATGTCGGCCACATCCGGCTCCTGCTTGACGGTCTCCAAAGCGTATCCGAACAGGTCGGGCACGACGAACGTGTCGCTCACCGGCTGCTCCACACGAATGAAATCGACGGGGACATCGCCGAATTGCAGGCGCATCGGTGAAGTCGGCAGCAGGAAATCGACGTTCGGCGGCAGACGCATGAGATCGCCATTGCCCCGCACCACATATGACCCGTTGGTCGAGCCCAGATCGCGCACGGTGCCGCCGCCGTTCTGACTCACCGCGAAGGTCGCATGGCGTTTCGACATGGACCGCGTGCCGTCCGCTATCTCCAGGCGTTCGGTGCCGTCATCGGGCAACGGCCGCAACGGCTTGCGCCCGATTTCGATGCTGTCTCCCGGCTTCACGGTTTTCTGATCGATGCCACCGATTCTCACCGTCCACTGCTGTATCGTCCGCTGATCGCCAGTCACGTGCCGCCCTTCCTTTCACGCTCGTTCGCATACTATGTGCCATTGTGTCATGTCCCGCTGTGTTTTCAGGGATTGATGACCGATGAATTGACAACATTATCGCATTGATGCCGGTATTTCGGATTGTAGCGCACACCGGTGCGGAACGCCCATGTCAGGCCGTGTCAGGCGTTCACAGAAGCGGTCTCGGCTCCGGTGCGCGGACCGCCGCATACGCGCAGACCCTGCGGCCGCGTGTGCGACAGCAGGGTCTGTGCAAAGCTGCAATGTGCGGGTTTCACTCCCGCGATCATTACTTGAGCTCGACGGTGGCGCCAGCCTCTTCCAGCTGAGCCTTGGCCTTCTCGGCGTCTTCCTTCTTGGCCTTCTCCAGGATGGCCTTCGGAGCGCCATCAACCATGGCCTTGGCGTCAGCCAGGCCAGCGTTGGTGATGGCCTTGACAGCCTTGATGACCTGGATCTTCTTGTCGCCGACAGCGGTCAGGACGACGTCGAACTCGGTCTTCTCTTCCTCTCCGGCGGCAGCGCCGGCAGCCGGAGCGGCAACGGCGACGGCGGCCGGAGCGGCAGCCTCGACGTCGAACTTCTCTTCGAAGGCCTTGACGAACTCGGAGAGCTCGACGAGGGTCATTTCACCGAAAGCTTCCAGCAGCTCTTCGTTGGTGTACTTAGCCATGATGGCTTCCTTTCATTCTGGCGGCGGCCTTCAGCGATTGCCGTCCGCCTGATGTGTGTTGTTTTCCGATTGTGGTTCATGCGGCAAGCCGCATGAGAATCAAGCTGCCTTTTCCTGCTTCTCGCGCAGAGCGTCGATCGTACGCACGGCCTTGGTAGGCACAGCGACGAACAGGTACGCGGCCTTGGCGGTCGTGGCCTTGAGGTCGCCTGCGAACTTGGAGAGCAGCTGCGGACGGGACATCATGTCCGCCAGCTTGGTAGCACCCTCGCCGTCGTAGACGGTGCCGTCGGCATAACCGCCCGAGATAACGAGAGCCTTGTTGGTCTTGGCAAAGTCACGCAGCGTCTTCGCAGCCTCAATGAAGTCGCCCTTCACGAAGGTGATGGCGGTCGGGCCCTTGAGCAGGTCGTCAAGACCCTCAATGCCCGCTTCCTTGGCGGCGATGCGCGCCAGCGTGTTCTTAGCCACAGTGTAGGAAGTATCGCGGCCTAGCTTTTCGCGCAGTTCGGAAACCTGCGGAACGGTAAGCCCGCGGTACTCGGTCAGGTAGACGGCGTCAGCGTTACGGAATTCTTCCGTAAGCTGAGCGACTACCGCTTCCTTTTCGGGCCTCTTCATGGCGTTCCTTCCTAGATCGGCCATTGATCCTGCGAAGTCCCGCGCACCCTGCCAGGGCAATAAAAAAGCCCTGCGCACAGGCAGAGCAACATACAACCGTTTCCGGCGAGCCGTATTACGGGCACATATTTCTCAACCTGCGCTGGCTTGGCGAACCAAACTTCGTGAGTGCTTGCACACTCCAACCAACGGTCTATGGTTTACAAGTCATATAGAATACGGCCGCGAGCGGACACCTTCAACCCGGGCGTGTCGCGACCGTCCGCCCAGCACGAGCGCCACTCCGGTAATGCCCGCCGACAGCATGGCTATGATGGCCACGACGACATCGGAGCCGCGCAGGGCATCCCGTTTCCCGTTGCCATCGGACGAATCGCCGGCGTTCCCGGCGGCGGTACCCTGCGAGGTAAGGCCGAATTCCACGCCGGCTCTTTTCGTGGCGCCGTTCTCCGTCTCGTTTGCGATGACCCGCTCCCTTCCGGTGGAGCCGATGATCTGCGCCGACCGGTGCATGACGCCTGCGATCTGCTCGGCGAGGAACCGGTACCCGTCGTCGTTGAAGTGAACGCCGTCGGCGTCATACAGCTGCCGCCGGTTCGCGGTCGCCGCGTACAGGTCGATGGTGTTCCAACGCTCGTCACGGATCAGCGACTCCTGTACGGGATGTAACCTGTTCACGGAGTTGACGGAGACATATTTGGTACCGGGGGCGACCCGGTATGAGTGCGGTGAACTCGCGAAATACACGACCGGTCGGCTGGCGAGATCCCGGTACCCCCTCACCAGCTCCTTCGCCTCGGTCCTGTACAGTGTCTCGTTCCAGTAGGCGTCCTTGGAATCGTTGGTGCCGAGCATGATGATGACGATATCGGGGGCGAACTCCTTGCTCTGCCGGAATTCGGCCGAATCCCAATATGACCAGCCCGTGCCCCGCAGCAGCGTGTCACCAGCGGCGCCGAAATTGCGCACGTCATAGCCACTGCCGAGGATGCGGCCGAGCCATGCCGGATATGCGGTGTCGCCTTTCTTGCCGCCACTGGATTTGGAGCCGTCCGTAAGGCTGTCGCCCACGCATGCGACCTTGATGGGCGCGGCTGCGTGCGCTTCTCCCTCGCACGGCACCATAACCGCCAATAAGGTCAACGTCAGCACGGCGAGCACCGCGGCGAGCAGACGGAACGGCGAATTGCGATGAATCACACAGTTCCTCATGTCGCAGACCTCGCTATCCCTTCACGGCGCCAAGCATTATCAACGCCACGCTGCCAATACCATAAGTTTCTCACGGCAATCGTGGCCATAAGTGAGGATTTGCCAGCGAAGACCTATGCGGCTCGCGTCGGTCCGGAATGTTGACTAAACAGGCGGCATTCCATCGCGACACGCCCGGAGTGCTCAGCAAGATCGGCATGCCGAATTTCATGAAACGCCGCCATGGAGCCGATTCCCGCAAACGCACGCGACGATTGTGCTACGCACTCCGGGCGTGTCGTGGTCGGAGGCTGCAAATAATCGGCCCGCCGGACGAAAATTCTCCGTCCGACGGGCCGACCGCCCCATGTCGTCTCAGCGCTTGGCCAGTGCGAGCGCCGCACCGGCCATGAGCGTCAGGGCCGCGGCGGCGATCGGAACGATGCCGGCACCGGTGGCGCTCAGCCCGCCCTTCTTGCCGGTATCGGGCTTGGTCTCGTCGCCCTTGCCCGGCTTGCCGTCGCTGGGCTTGCCGTCACCCGCGCCGGGCTTGTCACCGTCACCCGGCTTGCCACCATCACCCGGTCCGTGCTTGTCACCGTCATCCTTGGCCTTCAGCCCGTCGACGGCCGTATTCAGACTTGCGACCTGCGTCGCATCAGGATCGGCAGCGACCTTCTCGGCTGCGGCAAGCGCATCACGCACCGCCCGGACGGACTCATCCGTATACCCACCCAGATCCTTGGCCTTGACCTGCGCGATCACGGCGGCGGCAGGTCTCCATGGAAGGTCACGCCCGCGCAACCACGTGGATATTCTTCGGTTCATTTATGGACATCGCTTTCTTTCACCTCTGAAAATCGGCCACCCTATTGTGGCCCAGCCTTTATCTTTGCCAGCTGTTTCTGATTGTCCAGTATGCCAATCGCACCCTCGCGCCCGTTGAACGGCTCCTGCTGCCATGAGCTGTAGGAGCATGTCACCGTGGCGTTCTTGCCGCGCCGGTACTGGCTGTCGAGCAGCTGGCCGCTGATGCAGATCTCGCAGGCCACGATCTGATCGTCGTCTGCGGACGGATCGCCGCCCACCGTCAACACCATCGTCGCGACGGGTGGTATAGGGCAGTCCGTTCTGTCCCTTACATCCATCGTATTGCCGAGAGAGCAAACACCCAAGACGGCACGATACGAATCCGGCCCCCGCTGGAAAACCAACGGGGGCCGGGATTCAAGGCAGGGCAGATGCCATTACAGCACTGCCAGCAGGATGAAGTTGAGGATGAAGAGCAGCGAGACAATCCAGATGATCGGGTGAACGCTCTTGGCTTCCTTCTTGCAGGTCTTGACGATGCAGTAGGTGATGAAGCCGGCGGCGATGCCGTAGCTGATCGAGTACGCGAGCGCCATGAACACGGCGGCGAAGAACGCCGGAATCGCCTCGGAGATGTCGCTCCACTCGATCTCCTTGAGGCTGGAGGCCATCATGCAGCCGACGATGACCAGCACGCCGGCCGTCGCTGCGGACGGCACCGCGGAGATCACCGGGGACAGGAAGATCGACAGCGCAAAGCAGATGGACACGACCACGGAGGTCAGGCCGGTGCGGCCGCCCGCCGCGATGCCCGCGGAAGACTCGACGTAGGTGGTGGTGTTCGAGGTGCCGCAGATCGCGCCGATGGAGGTGGCGATCGAGTCGGCGAACAGGGCGCGATCCAGCTTGGAGGAGAAGCCCTTGCCGTCCTCCATGTGCTTCATGTCGTCATCGGAGAAGATGCCGGTGCGGCGGCCGGTGCCGATGAAAGTGCCCAGGGTGTCGAACGTATCGGACATGGAGAAGGCGAAGATGGTCACGATGACCAGCGGCAGCTTGGTCGGATCAGAGAACAGTGCCGGGAAGCCCTCGGCGGAGAAGATCGCGCCGAAGGTCTGCGGCAGCTGGGAGAAGGTCTCGCTGATGGACTGCGAGTTGGACCAGGTGGTCACGCCGAACGGGATGCCGATTACGGTGGTGATGGCGATGGCCAGCAGCATGCCGCCCTTAACCTTCATCACGGTGAACACAATGGCCAGTACGAGGCCGATCAGGAAGACCCACAGCACCTTGTCGTTAAAGTTGGCCAGACCCGGGGTAGCCGCAACGGCACCGCCCTTGGCGGCGGCCTTCGGATCGCCGGGAGTGAACTTGATCAGGCCGACGTTCAGCATGCCCACGTAGGCCACGAACAGGCCGATGCCGCCGCCGATGGCGTGTTGCAGGGACTCCGGGATGGCCAGGATGATCATCTTGCGGATCTTGGTGACGGTGATGAGGATGTTGATCAGGCCGCACAGGAACACCATGCACATGGTCTGCTGCCAGCTGAAGCCGAGGCCGAAGCACACGGTGTAGGTGAAGAACGCGTTGAGGCCCATGCCGGCGGCCTGGGCGTACGGCACGTTGGCGAACAGGCCCATGACCAGGGTGCCGATGATGGCCGCGATGATGGTGGCCAGGAACACGCCGCCCCACGGCATACCCGTCTGCGACAGGATCTGCGGGTTGACGACGATGATGTAAGCCATCGCGAAGAACGTGGTCAGGCCGGCCAGAATCTCAGTCGAGACGGTCGTGCCGTTTTCCTTCAAATGGAAGAACTTCTCCATTTACTCTCTACTTCCTTGGGTTTATGCGGGGCTGCGCACCGCGTGCATAATGCTGCGGCTGGCCCCGGCGAGAATTGCGACTCGCCCTGATCGGCCTGCCCAACGCGCGTCAGGCGCTGCGCACCCAATCAGAACCGTGGCCGATTATAGCTTGTGGAGGCAACGTGAACGGGTCCGGGAGTAGACTGACTGCCAGAATAATTCGGAACAACTCAGGGGACACGCAGGACACACCCGTGGAAGGAAGGCGCGCGATGAAACCGGCCGTCGAAGTCAGCATCACCTCTTGGAAGAAGAATGTCGTCAAGCCCGGTCAGGAGTACGGCCGCGTACTGCTGATGCCCGGCACCGGCTACAACTGCGACCGTCCGCTGCTCTACTGGTCGGCCCAGGCTCTGGTCGAGGCCGGCTGGCGAATCGACCGCATGAACGTACGCAACGCTTCCGACGACCTGTCCACGGTGATTCCGGTCCTCAATCAGGCGATTGACGGCTGGGTGGCCGCCGCGCGCGAGTCCGGCGCGGGTAAAGCCGGTGATTCCGGGGATGGCGTTGCCGCCGATGATTCTGCTACCGTGCTGGCCGATGGCGCAGCTGGCTCGCCGAACCGTGATTCCGACACCCCGTCCGGCCCTCGCCTGTTGCTGATCGGCAAGTCGCTGACGACGATGACCTACCCACATGTGGCCTCACACTACGGTCTGCCGTTCGTGCTGCTGACCCCGGTGCTGCATCACGCCGACTTCGATCCATCCGCCCGGGTGATTCCGGTGCCGGCTGTCGGCGATGATATCGTCGCCGAATCCGAGGCCCCGAGCGTGGCCGAAGCAAGGGCGATCATCCGCGCGGAACAGGCCGGCCAGTCGCACGCCGCCAGCTCCCGATACTCCGGCCCGGCACCGCTGATCTGCGCCGGCACCGCCGACCCGTTCTACGATCAAGCCCGCGCCAACGCGCTCACCCCGCACGTGCACGAATACCCGGATGCCAACCATTCGATCGAGGTGCCCGGCCACTGGCGTCGCTCGCTCGACTATCTGAAGGAAGTCACCGCGTCCGTAGCCCAGTACGCCGCCACGCTGTAATGCCCCGCGACACGCCCGAATTCTGCAATGTCGCTGACCATCCGTAATCTAATCATCCGTAAACCACAGACCGTTGGTTGAAGTGCGCGCGAGTGCATTTCCGAAGTTTGGTTCGCCAAGCCAGCGCAGGTTGAGAGATATAAGCCCGTCAAGGGCCGGCGAAGGTCGCTTCGCGAGATTATATTGCTCTGCCTGTGCGCAGGGCTTTTTTGTTGCCCGGCCGAAAGTTCCGAACTCCAAGTCAACGGCCGACTTAGGAAGGAACGCCATGAAGAGGCCCGAAAAGGAAGCGGTAGTCGCTCAGCTTACGGAAGAATTCCGTAACGCTGACGCCGTCTACCTGACCGAGTACCGCGGGCTTACCGTTCCGCAGATTTCCGATCTGCGTGAAAAGCTAGGCCGCGATACTTCCTACACCGTGGCAAAGAACACGCTGGCACGCATCGCCGCCAAGGAAGCGGGCATTGAGGGTCTCGACGAGATTCTCTCCGGCCCGACCGCCATCACCTTCGTGAAGGGCGACTTCATCGAGGCTGCGAAGGTCATCCGTGACTTCGCCAAGGACAACAAGGCTCTTGTCATCAAGGGTGCCGCCGCTGACGGCACTGTCTACGATGCCGAGGGCGCCAAGAAGCTGGCAGACCTCAAGTCCCGCCCGCAGCTGCTTGCCGAATTCGCCGGCGACATCAAGGCATCGATGGCCAAGGCCGCGTACCTGTTCAACGCTCTGCCTACCAAGGCTGTGCGCACGATCGACGCCCTGCGCGAAAAGCAGGAGAAGGCTGCCTGATTTACGCCCTCACGGCATGAATCAGTCGCTTCGATAATTTAAACAATAAGGTTTATTAGGCAGCGGATCTACCACTTCGTCCGCCGCCAAGATTGAAAGGAAGCCATAATGGCTAAGTACACCAACGATGAGCTGCTGGAAGCCTTCGGCGAGATGACCCTGGTCGAGCTCTCCGAGTTCGTGAAGGCCTTCGAGGAGAAGTTCGACGTCGAGGCTGCCGCTCCGGTTGCCGCTGTTGCCGCTGTTGCTGGCGCTGCTGCTCCGGCTGAGGAAGAGAAGGATGAGTTCGACGTCATCCTCTCCGCCGTCGGCGACAAGAAGATCCAGGTCATCAAGGCTGTCCGCGCCATCACCAACCTCGGCCTGGCCGAGGCCAAGGCTCTTGTCGACGGCGCTCCGAAGGCCGTCCTCGAGAAGGCCAAGAAGGAAGATGCCGAGAAGGCCAAGGCTCAGCTGGAAGAGGCTGGCGCCAGCGTCGAGCTCAAGTGATTTGTGCGGCATAAGCCGCAATCACAGCTTTTCGAGGAACCCCGCACCTGTGTTTCAGGCTGCGGGGTTTCCGCATACTGAGTAGACTAGTTGACGAGGACGAGGCGGAGAACGCGATCCGGCGTGGAAACACAAAGCTGGCAATGAGCGAAAGTTGTCAATTCTGTGCCCAGTAATCCGCCAAAAGCCGGTAAAAGATGACACAATGGCACGTAGTGTGGTCAAATAGTGTGTCCAGGAAGGCGGTCACGGTGAGCGAGTGGACGGTGAAGATCAACGGTGTCGACCGGATCAGCGTCAAGCCGGGGGAGTGCGTGGAAATCGGCCGTAAGCCGTTACGCCCCCTTGCCGATGATGGCAACACCCGCCTTGACGTCGCCGATCAAACCAAATCGATGTCCAAACGGCACGCCATGTTCACGGTAAAAAGCAATGGCACGGCCTCGGTCCGTGATCTTGGATCGACCAATGGATCGTATGTGGTGCGGGAAAATGGCGATTTGTTGCGCTTGCCGGCCAATGCCGAGTTCCTGTTGCCGACGTCTCCCATGCGCATGCAGTTCGGCGATGTGCCTGCGGACTTCATTCGTGTCGACGATCCAGTGGCAAAGCCGCTCGACCTCAAGGTGCCTGATTTGTTTGGCTATGCGGTTCACGAAGCACCGCAGGAGCCGGATGCGGCGGATATGTCCGTCGACGATATTCTTGATTTGCGGGCCGGCGAGCCGACCGCCATCTTCAGCGCGGATAATGTTCGACGCAAGGTCGACGAGCTTGAACTTGGCTCGCTGAATATCACGCAGCCAGTGACGAAAAACGATGAGCCGGCCATACCCCGTGATCTGTTCGCGGATGCGTTGGCCCAGCATGCCGAGCAGGAGACCGAACGCAAAAACCAGCAGGCCATGAACTCCGTGGCACTGCCGAAGCAGCAGACCGAACCTGAGTCGACGATTGTAACGCCTGCATCCAAGCACAGCAGGATCTCCGGTATTGTTCCAGTAGATGCCATCGCCCATGCCGTTGTTAAGCACGCTCCCAGCACAAGCGAGCCGGCAGTGGCGTCGGCGGCGGTTGTTGAATCCGATGCAGCGGCTGGCGCAAGCAAGTCAGCCGAAAACGTTCAGTCCGCTCCGAATACCAGGAATGCCGGCGATTCTCAGCCGGCGGACACTGTCGAACAGCATGCTGAAGTTGCCCAGCCTGAAGCCGCCCGGGAAGCCGAAGCCGCTCAATCTGAAAACACCCAGCCTGAGACCGCTCAGCCGGCAACCGCCCAGTCTGAAACCGACCAGCCGGCAGCTGACGTACCGGACGATCAGCAGCGGACCGCAGCCGAAGCATATCAAGAAGCCACCGCAGCAGGCGTAGCAGACCAGCAGCCGGCTGCCGAAACCGCCCAGCAGTCGGTATCCGAAGCATATGATATCGACTCCACGGGCGTACACACTCCGGTCTTCGAGCCCGGCTCGGTGTTCGAGCGTGTGGCCAAGGGCGAGCTGAAAGCACAGGAGCCGGCAGTCGAAGTCGATGGCCTGACCTCTGACGAGGCAAAAACCACGCAAGATTTCAATGTTCAATTCGAAGTCGCCCGTCATCCCGAATTGCTGGCGTTCCTCGCCATGAATCCGTACCTGTACGACGACATGTATTCTTGGCTCGCCGCCCGTGGCGAGGCCGATATTGACGAAGCCCTGTCTCACAACAAGGGCTATCAGGAATACCGCGAAGCGGTTGGAAAGTGAGTCGAGAGATGACCCAGAGCCAGACTCAGAACCAGAATCTCACGGAAGGTCTGAATCGCATCCGTCGCTGGCGTGACCAATACCGCAGCATGCAGCCGCCATCGCCGCTCGAGGATGTGAATCAACTGGCCGCGAAGCTGGAGATGACCCATGCCCATCCCTCCGGCATCGCCCAGCTGTTCGCTTCCGGCCATGTCCGGTTGGATTCGTTGTTCCGCGACACGGGTGTGCTTAAGGCCGCCGAACGCCATATTGGGCGCGTGCTGGATGACCAGGCCGCCAAACGCAGGATTTCCGGCGTGGCGGAGTTGTCGCTCGTGGTCGGCGTGGCCACATGGAAGGGCAACGCGCTGCCGGTGCTGTTGTACCCGGTGAGCGTCACGATCGAGGATGATGGCTTGTCGACCACCATTCGATTCACCGGTCGCGTGACCCTGAACGTCGCGTTCGTCAATACATTGCGTGAGCAGGGGGTGTTCCTGGATGAGGATTCCCTGTTTGACGGTGCCAGCTATGACAGTGGCACTCCCGAAACTTCCGCGATGTTCGCCCGTATTTCGTCCGAAGCGTCGGAGCGTATCTCCGACTTCGCCATCGAGCGCCAGATTGTGCTCGGATGCTTCATGGACCCCTCGTCGCAGATGATCAGCGAAAGCCGACAGTTCATCGACCAGCTGGAGAACGGCCCCACCGGCAATGTGCTGTTGGACGCGCTTGCCGGCGACGAATCCGCCCGCACCGCGCTCAAAGATGCCAATATTCCGCAATACAGTCCTTTCGACGTAGACCCGCATGCCGAGTACGAAGTCGGCGATGTGGACAATACGGTGCGATATGCCGCGTCACTTGCCGCCAATGGCCATAGCATCGTGGTCGACGGCACCTTCCCGAAGGGCACCGCGGAGCAGGCTGTGGCCATCGCATCGCGCTGCCTGATGAATGGTCGTTCCGTGCTGTACGTGCCCGGCGTGGCCGAGCAGAAGCGTCTGTTCATCCAGACGGCCTCCGCCAATGAGATGAAGGCGCAGGTACTGGATGTATCCGATGAACACGCCAACGCCGCGCTTGATAAGCAGCTGATTGCCGCAGTCGGATTCCAACCGGGAGTCGCCACCCAGCGATTCGACCAGTTGGCCGACGAACTCGTGGGCGTGCGTTCGCGCTTGACCCGCTACTTGGGCGACCTGCACGGGGGCAATGATAAGTGGAATGTGTCCGCATACGAGACCATTCAGAATCTGGCCCGTATCTCCGTGCTCCCGACGCACCCTGCCACCCACGTTCGACTTGACGAGTCAAGTGCCCTGAGCATCGCCAACGATATTGACACATGGATCGGCAAGATGGAACGCGCCGGCGAGCTCGGCGAATACACCATCGGCCCGGAAGACACCGCATGGTACAAGGCGTCCATCACCACTGAAGAACAGGCAGTAACCGCCTACCAGCGCGTGGACGATTTGCTGCGTCGCTTCCTGCCCGCCACCCGTGAGCAGGTGGCACGCACCGTGCAGACCTGCGGATTCCCGGTTCCTCCCACCACCCGCGAGTGGGAGCGTCAGGTTACGGTTTTGAAGAATCTGCGACGAGTGCTTGACGTGTTCCAGCCGGAGATTTTCGAGCGAGACATCAGCTCCATGATCGAGGCCACCAAGCCGAAGAGCCAGCGCAAGGCCGAGGGCACGTCGATGGGATTCTGGGAGCGCCGCCGCCACATCAAGGAAGCCAAGGATCTGCTGCGCGTCGGCGCGCAGGTCGAGGACTTGCACGAAGCGTTGAAGGTAGTCGCCAAGCAAGGGGAGCAGTGGCATCAGTTCGTGCCTCACGGCGGTTGGCCGGTGCTGCCCAGCAAGCTCGACGAGATCATCTCCACCCAAGAGGCGCTGGTCAGCAATATGACCGCGCTGGATACCGTGCTTTCCACCACACCCGCTGGTGGCAATCTGGAAACCGCCGATTTCGAGAAGGTGGAAGCACGCCTGAAAGCACTGCTGGATGATCGCAAGGCACTGGACACCTTGCCGGAGCGTTGCCTGCTGGAGCAGGAATTCGCCTCTGCCGGACTGAACGAACTGGTCGCCGATCTCAACGCTCGCCGAGTGAGCGTGGAGCAGGTGCGCGGCGAAGTGCAGCTGGCCTGGTGGACCACCGTGTTTGAGGACATTGTGCGTTCGTCCGCCATCATCTCCAACCAGGATGGTGCCGCGCTGCAGGCCGCATCCGACCGCTTTGCGCAGGTCGATGTGGAGCACGTGCGCTCCATCGGACCGATGGTGTCGCAGGAATCCATGCGCCGCCTGTGCGACATGCTGTTCTCCCGCACTCAGGAAGCCAACCAGATGCACACCGTGCTGGCAGGGCGCGCCAGTGTGTCGCTGAGCAGGATTCGCCGTGATCATCCGGAGATTCTGGCCGCGGCCAAGCCGATTCTGGTGGCCGCGCCGGGTACGCTCGCCGCACTCACCGAGCCGGGTGTGCTGGCTGATGTGGCGATTCTCGATGCGTGCGCGCACATTCCCGCTATCGAGTTGCTGTCCATCATCGGCCGCGTGCAGCAGGTGGTGGTGATCGCCCACTGCGCGACGGTAACCAGCGAAAGCGTCAAGCAGCTGATCGACACGTTGCCTCATATCGAGGTGGATGCTGCCCCATCTCGCCGTGCGCCGCGCCTGTCCGCATTCCTTGAATCCGAGGGATATGGTCCTGTTCGCTATGATGTGGCCACCGAGCCGGCTGCCGGTGAGGTGCGATTCCACCGTGTGGAAGCGAGCGGTGTGCCGGTTATGTCTTCTGGTCTGGTGGAATCCAGCCAGCCGGAGATTGATGAAGTGGTGCGTCTGATTACGCAACGTGCCGCCGGTTTTGCCGTGGTTCCTTCCAGCTATCGACTTGTGGTCGTGATGTTGACCGACGCATTCCGCACACGCTTGGGTGCCGAATTGAAGTCGTTGGCAGGCAAATCCAAGGCGATGGGCCGATTCCTGCGCCATGTGCGGTTGGTTTCCTTGCGTGACGTGGCCGGAGGTCGTGCCACTGACGTGATTCTGTCGATGTGCTATGCGAAAACCACGCACGGACGTCTGCTTCAGCAGTTCGGTCCGCTCGAAAGCACAGGCGGTCGCGGACTGTTGCTGGATGCCCTGGCATTGGCGGACCACAGCTTGGATATTGTGTCGGCCTTTGGTTCCGAAGATTTGGATGAAGAACGACTGCACCAATCCGGTCCTCGGTTCCTGAAGACCATGTTGACGTGGGCCGAACAGCTTGACGACCGTCCGGTGCTTCCGTTGCGTGATGCGGCAGGCGGCAACGTGCTGTTCGACGATATCGCCGACAGGTTGCGCGCGCGAGGACTGAACGCTGCTGTTGATTATGGATTCGACAAGGGCGTGAAGATTCCGCTCGTGGTGGGATTGAAGGACAAGCCGTTTGCCTTGGCCGTGCAGACCGATGACGCGAACTTTATGTCCGTGCAATCCACGCGTAGGCGTCATCGTTTGTCGGCACAGGATCTCATTTCCTTGGGCTGGAATGTGATGACCGTCTGGAGTGTCGCCGCCTTCGTGAACCCCGATAAGGAAGTCGACCGTATCGTCAGCCGTATCGGTGAGATCTATCGCGAGGTTGAATAACCATGGCGGAATACTCGGCTACACGGCGCACACCGCGCAAGCACAAGCGCGTGGTGATGAAGGGCACTGAGCAGTTTGACGCTGACGGTGTCAAACTCGAGCCCGGAGACATGCAGACCGACCAACAACGGCAATCCGACGACGACAAACGCATCCTCGGCGAACTGCCGCCGCATTGGGCCGTTTTTAACGAGCGCGAGTAGGAGTTGGGGCGCACTCTGTGCGCCCCGATACTGTGTTTTCCGCAGCCTGTCGGCTGCGGAAAACACAGTATCGGCCGAAGGCCGATTCCGCTTCCTACCGCACAACGGCCATAATCGCTCCGGCCTGTTGCAGCTCCATAACCTTGGCCGCGGCCTCCGGCGGCATTGCGAACGACACCAGTCGGTCGTTGCCTCCCAATGCACCAATCGCATCCGGTTTGCCGACATTCATCACCGTGGCGTTCTCGGCCAGCGTGCAATCAGCGCCTTCGCAACCGACGGCGGAAACCAGTCTCACCTGATCGCCGGCCAATACATCGTCGACGCTACTGGCCAAGCGGACTTCAATCACCGTAGTGCCGGTCGGTGCTACGGGCGCATCTCTGGCCATATGCGTGGAAATGGGATCGGCTGCTTCGATATCGATTTGCGCTACCTTGCCCACCACATCCTCAATATTGCCTGTCCAAGACGGGCCTGCCGCAGATACCGGCATATCAGCCAACTGAACGTCGGCGGCCAGAATAATGTCACCCCGTCGAATCGAGCGGGCGGCCACCACCATCGGCTCGGTCTCCACCACGGCCAATACGGCTTCAATCCCAAACAGCACTGCGAGTCCCACGCACAACGCAGCAGTGAGTCGGCGCAAGGCATCCGCCATGCGCCGTCGCCGCAATGAGCCGCGCGCAGGCGGCTTAATAAACGAAAAGGTCACCATGCAACCATGGTGACCTGAAGTTTTTCGTAAGCGCAAGCCAAATCGACCTATGTGGTTCTAGCTTGCCAAGTTATCCACAACGCTTCAAACCCGTGCAACAGACAGTGCCCGTAGTGCCAATATCCGCGGCATACCGCCGTCGACACCGTCGTTTACAGAGGAAAAGCGGGTGTACAGACCTTACTTGCCGGATTTGTCGGTGCGGTAGAAGCCGTGACCCTTGAACTCAATCGGCACGGCGGAATACACCTTGCGCACCTGCTCCTGCGAGCACTTGGGGCACACGGTAATCGGGTCGTCATTGAACGACTGCTGTTCGGTGAAGTCATAGCCGCAGTTCTTGCAACGGTAATGATAGGTAGGCAACGGATTCCTCCAACAAAGTCATATTTCTCGCGGATGGCCCAAACGCCATGCCACGCAACCGTTCATATCCTAGTCGCCGCCCTGACACATTGGCGTTACGGTCTTACTAGCCAGCTTGCTGTTGCCACTCTGGTTCCATCGGCCAGTGTGCGTGGCTGGTTGGTCAGTCTGGCTTGCGCCGAGTATCTTGGCCGGCCGGCCAGCTCAACAGGCCCGATGAGCTAAGCCGCCGGTATCCCTCCGGCGTCAGCACTCCGTCGGCCGGCACATCATGTGGTTCGGCCGGCAAATCAATGTCCAACACCTCCCACGGCCAGCACACCGCAATCAGGGGACATGCGGGCTTGCGGCGAGCCAAGGCCCGGTCATACCAGCCGGCTCCACGCCCCAGACGATTGCCCTGCGGGTCCACTGCCAAAGCCGGAGCGATGACCAGATCGGCCTTCTCCAACGCTTCGGGCGGTAGAACTGCGCCAGTTGGCTCATCGGGTCTGTGATGGACGGTGCTGGGAGAGCTGCAGCTACCGGCATTGTTCGCGCCACCCACTGCATCCATCGAGCGCAATGATTCCAATGAATCCAGCACACTCCAGCCAATTTCCAACCCAGACCCCAACCTTGGCACCAACACGTGGCAGCCATGAGCCCGCAGCCATCGCAACAGTGGCCGGGTTTCGATTTCCGAACCCATCGACACATATGCCGCCACTGTGGGACCATCCTGAATCATGTGTGCTGGGAACCGTCGCACCAGCAATTCACCGGCCGCTCCGCGTTCTTCCGCTGGAACGCGCTTGCGCCGAGACAGTATATGGTGGCGCAGCGTCGCTTTATCCGTCTTCTCTGTTTTCTCTGTGCCGCTGTAGTCGCTGCCGATATTCATGCCACTGCCCACTTCGCTCATACCGCACAATCTAGTGTTTCCATCGTAAAACGAAAGTGGCCACGGTAGCGGCGCAAGACCTTCATATGGCTACAATAAAGGCCGTGTCAGTTTTCCAGTCGATTAAAGAGGCGTTCAAGCTGGACCACCAGATCCGCCCGCCACGTCTCACCCATCCCGGTTTTCCGATAGTCCTGCGCCCCCTGACCATGGATGATGAGGACGGCTGGAACGAAGTGCGCTGGCGCAACAACGACTGGCTGGCACCTTGGGAATCCGGTGACCCGATGCATGGCGGCTCCATCACATTCAATCAATGGGTGCAGCGGCAGCGCCGTAACGAGCAGCATGGCGTCGGCGTGATCTTCGCCATCGAATACCAGATGCGTATCGTCGGCCAGATTTCGTTGGGAGCCATCGTGTATGGTGCCATGCGTACCGGCGTGGTTGGTTATTGGGTCGATCAACGGTGCGCCGGCCGCGGATTCGCGCCAATGGCACTGGCCATGCTTGCCGATTGGGCGCTCGGAGACCCATTCGGGCCCGCGTTGCATCGGCTGGAAATCGCCATTCTGCCGGATAATGCGCGTTCTTTGGCTGTGGTGCGTAAGGTCGGAGCCCATCATGAGGGACTGCGCGAGCGGTATATGTATGTCAATGGCCAGTGGCGTGACCACGTAACGTTTGCGCTGTTGGCTGAAGATATGGGGCAAGGGTTCGCCGCTAGACTCGCCGCCGCCGGTTCCAGATAAGCGTCGACCGGAAGAATTCCGCTCCGACACGCCCGGACGGAAAGCCCCAGTTCGTCGGCACGTCTCCTATCCTTGACTCTATGGGTTATGAGTCACTGAGCACTGTCGTCGTGCTGGTGATTGTGGCGATTATTATCGTTGTATGGCTGCCCGTACGTACGGCCAACGGCATGAAACGTGTGGACGAGCACCGGCAGGATCGTTATTCGCCTTCCCTGCATATCGTTGATGCAGAGAACGGCAGACGATTCGGAGACATCAAGCCGCATAAGGCGAAAGGGGCAGCAATGCCAGCATCAACACCGTCAGCGAGGCTGACATCTGAGCACATCGCCCATGTGCGGGAACTGCGCCGCGCGGCCATCCGCCGCCGGCAGATTCTCGCCGTATGCCTGCTTGCCATAACCGTGTTGGTGTTTGCCGTATCGTTCCCCCTGCATTTCAGTCCGCTGCTTGCTCTTATTCCGTTCGTGCTGTTGCTGCTGGTGCTGGTGCTGGGAGCCAATGCCTCACGCCAGGCCCGGCAATGGGAGCGCAAGGTGGTCCGCTACGAGCGGGCTCATAGCGGTACGGGCTGGTCCAAGAAACCGTCTGCCGAGTCCAAGGACAGCAAGCGTGTGAATAAGGCCGAACCGGTTGCGGCCGTAACTGCGCCTGCCAAGGAGCTTTCCGAGCATGTTGAGGATGCTGCCACCGAGGTCATGGAACAGCGGCAGATTCGCCGCGCGTTACGCGATGCCGAGATTGAGCAGGCCAAGGCCAAGGCGTTGCGTCAGTCCGCCGCCGCATATCAGGCCGCGGAAGAGCACGCCAAACAGTCTGAGAAGTCTGATATTGCACAGTCCGCCGCCGATAAGCCTGCCGCCGAGCCGTCTGCTATGGTCGATGAATCCGCCGACCGTAAGTCCGCTGCCGAAACCAGCGAATCTTCCGCCACACCTGATGCCTCCGTTCGCACAGACAAGTCGATTGAGTCGGACAAGTCCGTCGCCCCTCGAGTTGAACCATCGCTTACGGTGCGTGACGAGCGCGATGAGCGCGACGATGCCGCTGCCGCTGCCGATGCCACGTCGGAACTGGTCAGCGTACGCCCTGCCCGAGCACTGGACGTCTTCGATATGTCCACCTCGCAGGATCTCATCTCCTTCACTTTGGGTGGGGAACATAACGCCGACAACGCTCCGGAAAGCTTGGAGATCAAGTCGACCCGTCAGGTGTCCAAGGCGGAACCTGTCGAACCCGCAGTGGCGGAAAAGTTGATTGACGAGGCCCGAGCCGTCAAGGCCGCGGACGACGCCAAGGCTGTCAGCGCCGGAAACGCTGTAGACACTGAGCCGGAGCAGCGCGATGATGCCGATACGGACGCCGATGACGAGGCTGCAAACGCCGCCCAGCGAGCCGCATTCCACGAATCCGAGGAGCGTGCCGACGTCGAAGCGCCAGCGGCGACCACCGATTCGTTGGGCGCAGGCCTGGACTCCATTCTTGCCCGCCGCGGCAACTGAGCGTTGCGATTCGACGATTTTCTCTCACAGCGTTAGCACTCGAGTTGGCAGAGTGCTAATAATCGCGCTACGATGTGTCCTAGCGCAAAGGGACAACGCAAGTGATCGTCAGCCTCTTGAGGCGTTCTGGCGCGGCATTATCGAACTACAAGTAGATACGAGGTGACCCACAGTGTCGATTAAGCTCACACCGTTGGAAGACAAGATCATCGTCAAGCAGGCCGAGGCCCAGACCCAGACCGCTTCCGGTCTGTACATTCCGGACAATGCCAAGGAGAAGCCTCAGCAGGGTGAAGTCCTGGCCGTTGGCCCGGGCCGTCGTGACGACAAGGGCGAGCGCATCCCGATGGATGTCAAGGTCGGCGACAAGGTGCTGTACTCCAAGTACGGCGGCACCGAAGTCCACTACGAGGGTGAGGACTACCTCATCGTCGGCGCCCGCGACATTCTCGCCATCCTCGGCTGATTAGTCGCCTAGCGAACTTCAACAACCCCGACTGTTCCCGCGGATAGTCGGGGTTTTCTCTTGCTAGGCGGAAAGGGGCTCCCCCTCAGAGAGGGGAGCCGAAAGCTGCTCCCACCAAACGCCCAGCCATGCCTGCTATGCATAAAAGGTGCATGCGCGCAACGTAGTTGAGTTCGGCGTTGCACCGCATCTACACTGGGTAACGGATTGGGGTCCCTATGGAAGAGGCTCAGTTGGCGACTTGGCCGAGCGGCTTAAGACATTTTGCACAAGACGGCAGTAGATCGACGGTATGTTGTTTTTTCCGTGTCGCAGGTTCGTGGTGTCGTCGCGCTGTGCCAATGGTTGTCTCTCTACCGACGCTGAGTGCCGTGGCCTGAGGCCAGCGTCGGCAGTGGGCCACGAAATGGCGATGTGCCGATGCTGAGCCGCGTTGGTGTCGTTATCGGGCCAGTTTTTGGACCATTGCCAACGGCAAATCGGCGTTCTGTGTCGGCGACGGTCCAAAAACTGGCGGTCTGCCGACGATAAGTGCCGTCATCGTCGGCAGACCACCAGGTATTGTCCTTGTGCCGACGTAAAAGCCCTGCCATCGTCGTCACCGAGCCATCTTGTGACTCACTGACGGCGGCAGCAGGGCGGAAGAGGCCGAAATCATGCGCGCGGTGCGGTCTCACACCTCGAATCCGGCCTCCGCCAGCGCGTGATCGATGTCGCGAATCAAATCGTCCGTATCCTCCAGACCCACGGCCAGACGGAAGAAGCCGCGGTGGAACTCAGGCGGGTACAGGTACTGGCGCTCGTCATCCTCACCGAGGAACACGATCAGCGATTGGTCATGGCCGAGCGAGACGGCAGACGTAATCACATTGAGCTTGGAAACGAATCGGTTGTGCCCGTCGTGGTCGGTGTCGAGGCCGAACGACAGCACGCCGCCGAACCCGGAGTCCGGGCGGGCCAGCTGGCTGGCCGCCACCTCGTGGTGCAGGTGCGATTCCAGACCGGGGTACGCCACGAAACGCACCACATCCAGCGATTCGAGATGCTTGGCAATCGCCAAGGCCGAGGGGTCGTAGGGCAGCGCGTAGGCGTTCGCCAGCGTGATGGGGCGACGGATCGCGCCGGTTTCGGCGTCGACACCGTTACCGAGGTGAATGGCCAGCGTGCCGAATCCGAGCGGCTGGTCGTCGAATGATTGTCCGTGATGTACAAGATCAGAAGCCATGCGCCCAGCATGCCAGCATGCGCCGTGCCGCGCAAACAGGCGACATCGCTCGAAAACCGCGCCATTGCAAGGTTCTAGAGCACCATATAAGAAAAAATGATTGGGTGAAGTGCGGGGTGCAGCCTTGGTCGGGGCTGTTTGCAGGGCCGAAGCGGGCCCTGAAAACACGCTGTGAGACACGCCGATAAAACCGCAGAATTCCGCGGTAAAACAAGGTTCGCGTAGGGGCCGATTTGCATACCTGGAAAATCTGTGGTTATATAGCCAAGTTGCCTGTTGAGGTCAAACACCGCGGCGGGAAACAGACTGGCGGATTTCCCAAGCGGTCAAAGGGAGCTGACT
>ENA-OPBL01001510-OPBL01001510.1-human-gut-metagenome-genome-assembly--contig:-NODE-1510-length-20239-cov-3.072235_pt1 | contig 20239 bp, 17 predicted proteins | sample MGYA00241073_ERZ501461 | MGnify/ENA primary metagenome ERZ501461 (study PRJEB25962, sample SAMEA2042630) | human gut metagenome | biome: human gut; feature: human-associated habitat; material: faeces... | reverse complement strand
AATGACAGACAAAGACGTTATTACAGTAGAAACACTGTCCGGCATAAAAACCTTACAGCTTGCGGTTTCGGAAGGACGGGTGCAGGCAGTGACGGTTGACATGGGGTCACCGGTACTTACACCGTCACAGATTCCCGTGAAGTGTGAAGGTGACAGAATGATAAACCAGCCGGTTTCTATTGGTGGAAAAGAGTATTACATTACCTGCGTATCCATGGGAAATCCGCATGCGGTTGTTTTTACGGAAGAAGAAGTAACTGCATTAAATCTGGAAAAAATCGGTCCGTTATTTGAAAACCATGAGATTTTTCCGGATCGTGTCAATACGGAATTTATTCATGTGATTGATGAAAAAACCATTGATATGAGGGTATGGGAGCGAGGCTCCGGAGAGACCCTTGCCTGCGGAACCGGTGCCTGCGCAAGTGTGGTTGCCTGTGTCCTGAATCATAAGACGGAGGATGAAGTGCTGGTACATCTGCTGGGGGGAGATTTAGAGGTACGTTATGACAGGGAGAAAAATACCGTATTGCTGACAGGACCGGCAGAGTTTATCTGTACCGGGGAGATTGCAATTTAAAGGAGAGACAGAATGAAGCTGAAACAAATACTTGATAATTTTGATTATATTGTAGAAAATGGAAGTGTTGATACGGAGATTTGCCATCTGGTCATGGATTCAAGAAAGGTAGAGCCGGGAGATGTATTCGTGTGCATTTCCGGTGCCGTTACGGATGGGCATGACTATGTGGAGGAAGTTATTGAAAAAGGTGCTGTGGCAGTTATCGTGGAAAGAGAAGTACCATTCCGTGGAGAGGTTACGGTTGTAAAGACAGAAAATACAAGATATGCACTTGCCTGTATGTCAGCAGCCTATTTTGGTCATCCGGCACAGAAACTTAAAACTATAGGAATTACAGGAACAAAGGGAAAAACCACAACGACTTATATGGTGCGTTCCGTTCTGGAAGGAGTCGGTATCAAAACAGGTTTAATCGGAACGATTGAAACCATTATCGGGGAGAAGAGAATACCATCCAGGAATACCACACCGGAGTCCTACACGGTGCAGGAATATTTTGCAAAAATGGTGGAAGAAGGCTGTGAGGCGGTTGTGATGGAAGTTTCCTCACAGGGACTCATGCTTGACCGTGTTGCGGGATTTACCTTTGACTACGGTGTGTTTACAAATCTTTCCGCAGACCATATCGGTCCAAATGAACATAAGGATTTTGATGATTATGTGAATTGTAAGGCAAAACTGTTTAAAAACTGTAAATGTGGAATCTTTAACATTGATGATGAATATGCCGGAAGAATGATAGAAAACTGCATTTGTGATGTGGAAACCTATGGGGTGGCATCCATGCAGGGAAATGCGGATCTGGAAGCTGCGGATATTCATCTGTTCAAAAAACCGGGAATTCTTGGTGTAGCATATAATTTATCGGGTAAGATAAATATGAAGGTTGAAATCGATGTGCCGGGAAAATTCAGTGTATACAATTCTCTTGCAGCCATTGCAATCTGCAGACATTTTACAGAGGACACAGATAAGATAGAGAAAGCCCTCGAAGGAATACGTGTAAGGGGAAGAGTGGAAATTCTTCCGGTTTCCGATGATTTTACGGTGATGGTTGATTATGCCCACAATGCCATGAGTCTGGAAAGTCTGTTAAATTCTTTAAAAGAATATCAGCCGGAACGGATTATAACAGTATTTGGCTGTGGCGGAAACAGGGACAGAAACAGAAGATTTGAGATGGGAGAGGTATCTTCCAGATTGTCTGATTTGTCCGTAATCACATCGGATAATCCGCGTGATGAAGAGCCGATGGCAATCATAGAGGATATTCTGACTGGAATCCGGAAAGCCGATGGTGCATATGTAACCATTCCGGACAGAAAAGAAGCTGTCAGATATGCACTTTCCCATGCCGGAAAAGGCGATATTGTCGTGATTGCCGGAAAAGGACATGAAGATTATCAAATCATAAAAGGTGTGAAATACCATATGGATGACAGAGAACTTGTGGAAGAAGCCAGAAAAGAAATAGCATTATAAAAATGACAGTAAAAAGGAATTGGAGATAAACTATGTGTGGATTTAGCGGATTTGCAGGAAATAACTGCAAGAAAGAAGATGTACTTAAGAGAATGACAGCGAAGATAGCACACCGCGGACCGGATCAGGAAGGTGTATTTTTAAGTGAAAAAGCAGCTTTGGGATTCCGTAGATTAAGTATCATCGATTTGAATAATGGTTCGCAGCCAATGTACAATGAGGACGGAAAGATTGTAATTACATTTAACGGCGAGATTTATAATCATCTGGAATTAAGAAAGGAACTGATAGAAAAAGGACATGTATTTGAAAATAATTCGGATACGGAATGTCTGATTCACGGATACGAGGAATACGGTACGGATTTGTTGTACCGGCTGAGAGGAATGTTTGCCTTTGTTATCTATGATTCCAATAAGGATTTATTATTCGGTGCAAGGGATTTCTTCGGAATCAAACCATTCTATTATGGAACGGCACAGGATGGTAATCTGGTATTCAGTTCGGAAATCAAGAGTATTCTGGAATATCCGGATATGAAGAAGGAACTCAATGAAGCGGCACTCGAACAGTATATGAGTTTTCAGTATTCCGTACTTCCTGAAACCTTTTTCAAAGGAATTTACAGACTTCCGGCAGGACATTATTTTATTTACCAGAGTGGAAAAATGGATGTGAAGAGATATTTTGATCCGATGATGGAACCGGCTTCCGAAAACAGTATTTCCCTGGAACAGGCGGTGTCTGATATTGAAAAAATTGTTCATGAAACAACACAGGCACATATGATCAGTGATGTAGAAGTCGGCTCCCTTTTGTCAAGCGGTGTGGATTCGAGTTATGTCGTATCGGAATTTCCAGGGAAAAAGACTTTTACGGTTGGATTCCTTGATAAGAACAGTAAGTATAATGAAATACGGTATGCGGAAAGCCTTACAAAGGAGCTGAAGGATAAAGAAAATTACAGCAAAAATATTTCCAGTGAAGATTATTTTGATGCGATTGCAAAAGTAATGTATTATATGGATGAACCGCTTGCCGATCCGGCATGTATAGCATTGTATTTCGTAGATCAGCTGGCAGCAGAACAGTTAAAGGTAGTTCTGTCGGGCGAAGGTGCGGACGAATTCTTCGGCGGATATAATATTTACCATGAACCGATTTCGCTGAGGGGATTCCGCTATGTTCCGAAGTTTATCAAGAAGCCGCTTGCCGCATTGTTTAAGAAGCTTCCGGATTTTAAGGGAAGAGATTTCATTATCAGAGGAAGCAAGACGGTGGAGGAACGTTTTATCGGAAATGCAAATATGTTTTCCGTAGAAGACAGGGAAAAACTGTTAAAGACAAAACTGACCCATGTAACACCGCAGCAGATTGTTGCCCCATATTATAAGAAGGTGGAAGGATTAAACGATATTGCAAAAATGCAGTATATCGATATTAATTTCTGGCTTCAGGGTGATATCCTTTTAAAAGCGGATAAAATGAGTATGGCACATTCGTTGGAGTCAAGAGTGCCATTTCTGGATATCAATGTATTTAATTATACAAAGAAACTGCCGATTGACTACAGATGCAATAAGGAGGCAACAAAGAGAGCATTCCGGATTGCGGCAAAAAGGCATATTCCGGAAGCAACTGCAAATAAGAAAAAACTGGGATTTCCGGTGCCGATTCGTGTCTGGCTGAAGGAAGATAAATATTATAATAAAGTAATGGAAAAACTGACTGGTGAAACTGCAAAGAAGTACTTTGATACTGTAGCATTGAAAAAACTGATGGAGGATCACAGGAATGGAAAGGCAGATAACAGCCGAAAAATATGGACGGTATATGTATTCTTGATTTGGCATGAAGTATATATGGAATCAGATGAGGTAAATGTTCCGGCTTAGACAGAAGAACAGAGACAACGGGAGTCTGATTCCAAAAGAATGAAAGTAATGGAGTAACAGCAGCAAAAAAGTTTAGATAGAAATCAGGAGGTTCAATATGAGAATATTATTTTACGATGCAAAAAGATATGATATAGAATCTTTCAACGGAGAAAAAGCAAATTATCCACAGATCGAACTGGAGTATCTTGAAACGGATCTGAATGTAAGAACTGCGAAACTGGCAGGCGGCTATGATGGAATCTGCGGATTTGTAAGTTCGAATCTTGGAGAAGAAGTGCTGAAGGAGCTTGCGACACAGAACGTACGTTTTGTTCTTCTGCGTTGTGCAGGGTATAACAATGTAGATTTAAAAGCAGCAAAAGAATATGGAATTACTGTTTTCCGCGTACCGGGATATTCCCCGGAAGCGGTAGCGGAATTTGCAATGGGACTGGCACTGGCAGTAAACAGGCATCTGCATAAGAGTTATATCAAAGTCCGTGAAAATAATTTCAGCCTGACGGGTCTGACCGGAGTGAATTTCTATGGAAAAACAGCAGGAATTGTAGGAACCGGGAAAATTGGTGCAGCCATGGCAAGAATTTGTAATGGAATGGGAATGAAAGTAATTGCATATGATAAATATCCGAATACAGCTCTTGATTTTATCGAATATAAAACATTTGATGAGGTGCTTGCCGAAAGTGATCTGCTCTCACTGCACTGCCCGCTTGTGAAAGAAAATTACCACATGATTAATGCAGAAACCATACGGAAGATGAAAGATAATGTGGTATTTGTAAATACATCAAGAGGCGGACTGGTAAATACAGAGGATTTGATCCAGGGAATCCGTGCAAAGAAGTTCTTTGGTGTCGGACTGGATGTATACGAAGAAGAAACAGGAAATGTTTTTGAAAACCGGGAAGATGATATTCTGGAACATTCCGTAGTGGCAAGGCTTTTATCCTTTCCAAATGTAATCGTAACTTCCCATCAGGGCTTCCTGACGGAAGAGGCGCTTTCATCTATCAGCAAAATTACTTTGCAAAATGCGGTTGATTTTGAAAATGGACAGCCGAAAGAAGAAAATATGGTTTCGATATAATTTTTCAACTTTTTATACAAAAAAGGACAAAAATATATGGAAAAAATATACAAACTGTGGTATAATATTTCCATCATCAGGTAATATAAAAGGAGGTTTTTCAATATGTCAAACAGATTTATCTTAAATGAAACATCCTACCACGGTGCAGGTGCAATTCAGAGTATACCTGCAGAAGTGAAATCAAGAAAGCTGACGAAGGCTTTCGTATGCTCCGATCCGGATCTCGTGAAGTTCGGAGTAACAAAGAAAGTAACCGATGTACTGGAAGCAGCAGGATTTGATTATGAGCTGTATTCCAATATTAAACCAAATCCGACGATTGAAAATGTACAGAGCGGAGTTACTGCATTTCAGGCAGCGAATGCAGATTATATCATAGCAATCGGCGGCGGTTCTTCGATGGATACTGCAAAAGGTGTCGGTATCATCATTGCAAATCCTGAATTTGCAGATGTCAGAAGCCTCGAAGGTGCAGTTGATACCCCGAATAAGAGTATTCCAATCCTTGCAGTACCTACAACGGCAGGAACGGCAGCAGAAGTTACGATTAACTATGTTATTACGGATGTGGAGAAGAACCGGAAGATGGTTTGCGTAGATCCACATGACATTCCAGTGGTTGCTTTCGTAGATCCGGATATGATGTCATCCATGCCGAAAGGCCTGACAGCGGCTACCGGTATGGATGCACTGACACATGCGATAGAAGGTTATATTACAGCCGGGGCATGGGAACTTTCCGATATGTTCCATCTGAAGGCAATCGAGATTATCAGCCGTTCGTTAAGAGGAGCAGTAGAAAATACTCCGGAAGGAAGAGAAGGAATGGCACTCGGACAGTATGTTGCGGGCATGGGATTTTCAAATGTCGGTCTGGGTATTGTCCACTCCATGGCACATCCGCTCGGTGCATTATATGATACGCCGCATGGTGTTGCAAATGCAATTATTCTTCCGACTGTTATGGAGTATAATGCAGAAGCTACCGGCGAAAAATATCGTGATATTGCAAAAGCGATGGGCGTTGAAGGTACAGAGAATATGTCTGTGGAAGAATACAGAAAAGCAGCCGTGGATGCTGTGAAGCAGCTTGCGAAAGATGTGGGAATTCCTGCAGATTTGAAAGAAATTGTGAAGGAAGAGGATATTCCGTTCCTTGCGCAGTCAGCTTATGATGATGCATGCCGTCCGGGCAATCCGAAAGAAACAAGTGTGGAAGACCTTGCTGCACTTTACCGGAGCTTGATTTAGTGCATATAAGAATTGAATAAGATGCTTGAAATGCCTGGGTTTCTGCTCAGGCATTTTAAGTCAAATGGGAGAGAAAGATGAAACAGACATACAGATTTGCAGATATTCCTGTACGGGCAGTTTTTCAGGAAAATTATATAAAGGATCAGTGCAGGGACTATGAGACGGGTGAAAAGCCAGCATTTACGATTGAAATCACACCGGAGGATGTAGCACTCGAAGAGGATGATTCCGGGAAAGGAACATTTCCATATGGATATCTGGAAAGCCTTGTTTTTTACAGAAAATTCTGTGAGCAGGCGGTGTATCATGATATTCTGCTGTTTCATTGTTCTGCCGTGTCCGTGGATGGACAGGCATATTTGTTTACAGCACCAAGTGGTACCGGGAAATCGACACATACCGCACTGTGGCGTGAAGTATTCGGCGAACGGGCGGTTATGGTAAATGATGATAAGCCACTTTTGAAAATCGAAAATAACCGTATATATGTATATGGAACTCCGTGGGATGGAAAACATCATATCAGCACGAATATCAAAGTCCCGGTAAAGGCAGTCTGCCTGCTGGGCAGGGGAACGGAGAACGAAATACATCGGGAATCATTTCAGGCGGCATATCCATGTATGCTTGCACAGACCTACCGGGCAGATGATGCGGAAAAAATGAAAAAAACACTGGAACTTGTGAACCAGTTTATGGCAGTTGTACCGGTATACTCCATGAAATGTACGATTTCAAAAGAAGCGGCACAGATGGCGTATGATTGTATGTCAGCAAAATAAAAAGTAAGAAAGAGAGAAAAGTTATGAGGTTAAAACCAGGATTTGTAATATCAAAGGCAGGAGAAGATTATGTTGCAGTTCCAACCGGAGAGGCAGGAAAGACATTTAATGGTTTGGTAAGAAACAATGATACGGCAGCTTTTCTGATGGAAAAACTGCAGAAGGAATGTACGGAGGATGATTTGGTACAGGCTCTTCTGGAGGCTTACGAAGTAGAAGAAAAACAGGCAAGGGAAGATGTAGTGAAATTTTTGAATATTGTAAAAGAAGCCGGAATGCTGGCAGAATGAAAGTGGAAAAAAACAGTGCAGGAAGAAAATGGATTATAGAACACAGCCGCGGAAACAGGGGAAGGGTAGTTCTGCTCTCCACATTGTGTATGATCAGTTCCCTTATGGGAGTATTTCTTGCCCTGGCATTAAAAGGTGTTGTTGATTATGCGGTGGCAGGAAATTCCGAAAAGTTTATCCTGGCATCCGCAGGAACTGCGATTCTGATTCTGATGCAGATTTCCATTGGTTATGCCATAAGATATCTGGATGAGCGGAGCCGGGCGGATATTGAAAACTCGCTCAAAGATTATGTCTGGATGAAAATTATGACCAGGGATTACGGTGTGCTTGAAAAATATCATACAGGAGAACTGATGAACCGGCTTTCCAATGATGTAAAAATAGTTACGGATAATATCGTTACACTTATTCCAAGCATTGTATCAATGATGACAAAATTTGTCTGTGCAATGGGGATTCTTTTTCTGTTGGACTGGCGTTTTACGGTGATTTTTCTTGCTGGTGGTCTTATTGTTATGGGAACGGGTACGATATTCCGCAAAAAGATGAAAACACTTCATAAACAGATGCAGGAAGCTGAGGGGCAGGTAAGATCTTTTCAGCAGGAAATGCTGGAAAATCTTATAGTAATTCGTGCATTTCAGTCTGAGCAGAGAATTGATGGACTGGGAAAAGAATATATGGACAGACATAAAGAAATGAGGCTAAAGAAAAATGTATTCAGCAATCTCACGCAGACTGGATTTTCCGTATTATTAAATGCAGGATATCTGTTTGGAATAATATGGTGCGGTTTTGGGATTATGAACCGAACGATTACATATGGAACTTTGCTTGCGGTACAGCAGCTTGTCGGACAGGTACAGCAGCCGATTGCCGGTATGGCAGGCATTATTCCGAGATATTATGCAATGACTGCTTCGGCAGAACGGCTGATAGAGTTAGAACAGCTCAGTCCTGATTTTGCTGAAAAGAAAGAAACTTCCGGAGAATATGACAGAGCGGATTTTGAAAAACTGGAAATTTGTCATCTGACTACGGGGTATGGAAGAGGAAAGAAAAATATTCTGGAAAATGTGAATCTTTCCGTGTATAAAGGAGACAGCGTTGCGATAACCGGGGAATCCGGATCAGGTAAAAGTACATTGCTCAAAGCATTGCTCTGTCTGTATCCGTGGACAGAAGGAAACATTGAAATTATCGGAGAAAATGGAATTTTGGAAGAGAAAATGGAAAATCTCAGAAAATATTTTGCATATGTTCCACAGGGGAATTTTCTGGTGTCCGGCACAATCCGCGATATTGTATCCATGTATGGCAGGGAGGGCTGTATGCCTGTGGAGCAGGCCTGCCGGGTTGCCTGTGCGGACTACATTGACAGACTTCCGCAAAAATATGATACCATGCTGGGGGAACGCGGGGTAGGGCTTTCAGAGGGACAGATGCAGCGGCTTGCAATCGCAAGGGCAGTCTATCTTGGTGCACCTGTGCTGCTGCTGGATGAAGCGACATCGGCACTGGATGCCCAGACAGAAGTCCAGGTTCTGAAAAATTTAAAAAAACTTCCGGAAAAAACGATTTTAATTGTAACCCACAGGCCTGCGGCACTGGAGATATGCAACCGCATTTTTGAGGTAAAAGACCGGAAAATGACAGAGAAGGATAAGAAAACATGACAGAAACCATATATATCATAGAATTAATAAGAGCATCTTTGGAGCAGAGAAAGGCAGAGGAAAAGCCGGAAAATATTTTATGGGAAAAATTATATGAATTAGTCGGTGTGCATATGGTCAGTTCCATTACCTTTTATCAGATAGATAAACTGGAGAAAAAACCGCCACAGCAGATATACCGGCTGGGGAAAGAAAAAGCAGAAAAAGCTCTGGTAAAAGAAATTTCTTTTGATGCCGAGAGAAGAATTATTCTGGAAAAATTCGAGCAGGCTGGAATTAAGTATATTCCGTTAAAGGGAATTATATTAAAAGACTATTATGCAGCACCGGGACTGAGACAATTTTCGGATAATGATATTCTATTTGAAAAATCCCGCAGAGAGGATGTGTTTCAGATAATGACGCAGTTAGGTTACACCGGGGATATCGAAGCAGGAAATCATGATGTATACAAGAAAGATCCCATCTATAACTTTGAAATGCATACGGCACTGCTTCCTTCGGAAAACCGCCTGCGGGAAGAATTTGAAAATATCTGGGAAAAAGCAAAAAAAGATAAAGAAAATAATTACGGATATCATATGTCAAAAACAGATTTCTATCTATTCCATATGGTGCATCTGAATAAACATTTTGAAGGATGCGGAACGGGACTCAGATATTTTGTGGACGAATATTATCTGATGAAAGATCCTGAAATAACAGAAAAGCAAGAAGAAATAGACCGCCGGCTCGAAGAGATGGAATTGTTGGAGTTTAAACAGAAGATAAGAAAATTGACACAGATTATGTTTTGCAGGAAAATTGAGGATATATCACATTTGTTTGATGAAAATCCGGAAATGCGTCCGGTATTTGACTATGTTATGAGCTGCGGCGCATATGGAACTATCGATGTATTCATCAATAACCGGATGAAAAAATCCGGAAATAAATTCCGGTATTTTCTGTCCCGCCTGAACTGCGAAGAGGAGTATTTAAGGCATGATTATCCTGTTCTGAGAAAACATCCGCGGCTTCGGCCGTTATTTCTTGTGTATAGGCTTATCTCCGCGCCGTTTAAAAAGCCGGATCGGGTAAAAGCAGAATTTAAGGCATTATTTTCAAAAAATAAACCAGAAAAACAAAATAAGAAATAGAAAAATAAAATAACAGGAAAACCAGAAAAGAGTGTTGCAGAACAGCTGATTTCATCAGCAGGCGATACTCTTTTTCTTTTTGGAAAAATAGGTATGAATACGGGAAAGGATATGTATAGAGAAGTATTTATGGCAGAATTTCAAAACGACACGCAAAAGAGCTTTTAACAATCATATCATAAAATATAAAAATTAATATAACATTAAATATATATAATAATTAATTAATATATTGACAATCGAAAAGAAATATTATAAACTAAAGAAAAGAACAGACACAGAAAGCAAAGAGGAAGAAGATGCTTGACAAATGAAGAAAAAATAAGCAGAATATAGAGAAGGAGTATAATGTACATGGGAAGAAAAGATATTGTTACAAAAGAATACATAAGAAGACCGGAAATATTTGCCGATATTTTTAATTACCGTCTGTATGACGGAAAGGACAGAATCCAGCCGGAACAGCTGGCAGAAGAGAACATCACGGAAAATCTGGTTCTGGAAAGAGAAGAACATGGAAAACAAAAACGGATAAAACTGGAAGCGGTGGAAAAGTACCGTGATGTTAAGAAAGTATTCCGGGACGGAAGCTATCGCTGCCTGTTATTTGGGGTAGAGGAACGGGACAGTGTGCATTATGCCATGCCGGTAAGAGAATTTGTCTATGATGCCATGGCATATGAACATCAAATAAGAGAAATCAGCAGAACCCACAGGAAAGAAAAAGATTATAAAGAACATGGAAAAGAAGAGTTTTTATCCGGATTCTACCGGAATGACCGGATACTTCCGGTTATTACACTTGTATTATATTTTGGGACTGCACCGTGGGATGGACCGAGAAGTCTAAAAGAAATGATGCGATGGACCGGGGAAGAAGCAGAAAAATACATACAGGATTACCGGTTAAATCTGATTATTCCGGCAGAAATGGAGGATGAAGAGATTGAAAAGCTGCAGAGCAGTTTAAGGGAAGTGTTTTATTTCCTGAAATATGCAGGAGACTGGAAGAAATTGGAGAAGATACTGACAGATGACGAAAGGTTTCAAAGACTCGAAACAGAAGCAGCAACCGTAATTCGTGAGCTGACAAATACAGAAATAGAGATTAAGAAAGAGCAGGAGGAACAGAATATGTGCAAAGCAATCGAACAGATGAAAGAGAAAGAGAGAAAAATCGGCTTGGAGGATGGAAAGCGGATCGGCCTGGAGGATGGAAAACGAATCGGTCTGGAGGATGGAAAGCGGATTGGCCGGGAACTTGGAGAAGCAGAGATAATTTTAAGAATGTATCAAAAGGGATATGGTTCGGGACAGATCGCCGAAATGACGGATATGGAAGAAGAAAGGGTGAAAGCGATTATCTGTATGAAACTGGAGATAAAATAAATGTGCGGTCTAATTTAACACTTCATTAGCTTTCAAATGATGCCAAAGGTGTGTTTCAAGAAAAACATTTGTTGACCACTTGTTTACGACATCATAAATGCATCAGATAGAAATATCTCATTCATGTAATGTTAATTCTTTGATCAAAAACAAAAAAACTAGAAATTAGTAATGATGCACAAAAAACGAGAGGAAATATTATACAAAGCATACAAAATAATAATAAAAACTTCTGATTATGAACAAAGTCAATAATAAAGTTCATAAAAACTTGAATAAAATATTGACAAGCACTGGTGGCGGTGGTATATTTTAACTATTAATTTATGAATCTTGATGTATGAGCAGGAACATAAAGAAAACATTCAAGGAGGACATTTAAAATGAAGAAAAAATTTTTAGTTGCAGCTTGTGCAGCAACAATGGCAATGGGATGTGCTATGACAGCTAATGCAGCAGATACAGAATCAGGATTGGTTGGTTATTATACGTTTGATGACACTTTAGCTAATCAGGCTAGTACAAATGGTGGAAGTGCAAAAGTGCATGGAGGAGCTGGAGATACATGGAATTCACCAGCTAAAGGTTCGGCAACATATGTAGAAGGTGTAAATGGAAAAGGTTACCTTTTTACTGGTGATGTAGACAGCACTAGAGGTGAAGGCTTGGAATTAGATGCAAAAGTGACAGGAGAAGAGTTTACCTTATCAGGTTGGATAAAGGCATCAGATTTCGGTGTGGGAACAACTTCAATGATGTTTGCAGTAAATACTGTAGTATCAACAAATGATGCATGCTTTTCAGTGAATACGTTGAATGGATTTAATGGCTCTGTTTTATTTGGAAAAATATGGGATTGGGACAATCGAAATAACACATTTGTATGTTTAGATGGTGATAATTCAGGAAGTAAATTTACAAAAGACAAATGGACATATATTACTATAACGGGAAAGTCAGGCGAACAAAAATTATATTTTAATGGTGAATTGCAGGCAGCATCTACAAGTACCAATGCGTTAGTTGTAAATAACTTAAAAAATGCGACGTTATTTTTAGGTATAAACTGGTGGGATAAGTCTTTTGGTGGAGTAATGGATGATGTTTCACTTTATGAGAGAACGTTAACAGCAGAAGATGTTAAAGCTCTGTATGAAAATAGTGGACGTCCGGTTGTAGATTCCAATCAGGTTAACACAGATCCTTCAGTATATGTTCAGTACAAGAAACAGACAGATGGAAAATATACGGTAAGAGTAGTTGGTGAAGTTTCATTAGAAGGTACTTTTGCTGAATCAGTAAATAATACATATAATGGTGTTGGATTCCGTTGTGCAAAATCTGCATCAGCAGTAGCAGCAGCTGAGAGCTATGCAAGTACGGTAGTATTTAAATCACTGGTAGCAAATGGTGCAACTGTAACAGCAGCAGATGGAAAATACTTTGTAGTAACAGAGATTACAGACGTTGCTAAAGATGCAACAATTTATGCATCTCCTGTTTATGTAAAAGCTGATAAAACAGTTGGAACATTTACTGATAAAGAATACACAATTAAGATGGCAGATATTATTAAATAGTTAAAGGAGATTTGAATTATGGAAAAGAAAGCATATAGAACACCGGAGATCAGTGTTACAAAGTGGGAAGCAGCCGATATTATTACAACATCAGGTATTACAACAGCAGCAGCAGCACTTACAATCACAACACAGGATGATGGTATTAAATCAGTTAAATATGATGATTTAGCAGGTTAATAAAAATTAAGACAACCATTCGGAATTATATAAAATTTCGGATGGTTGTTATTTATAAAATAATGTATAAAGGAATTGAATGAATATGGAAGAGATACAGAAACAACAGGACAGGAAAAATAAGAACTTCATATTAACTAAATTAATTCCTTTTTTTGTGTTTTTAATATTAGCCGTTAGTCTTATATTGGCGGTAATATATGAAAAGACACATTTAAACAGGCTGAGTCAGAGGCTGACGGATGCAGGACAGAAAGAAATTATAATTGAACAAAAAATTTCAGCTTTACAGGAAGAAAAGGAACAGATTCAAAGACAATTTGTGATAGACAGTAATTTGAAAACAAATATAATTTTTTGTTTTAATGATTTTGAAAACAGTTCCTATCATTCAATTATTGAAAGTATGAAGAATTATGGAAATCCGGGAGTGATTGTATTTCGGACTGATAATATGCCGGGAATGGATGGAAGTATTACAATAGAAGAATACAAAGAGTTGCTTGCAGATGGATGGGAAGGTGCTGTTGCAACAGAAGGGGGGAAAATATTGTATGAATATATGGCTGATCCGGTGTTGGATAAATGGAAAATATCGATGGATCAGATGAGAAATTATTTTGAAAATAATGGATTGGAGTTTCCACATATCTATATAGCTGCTGAAGGAGAGTTATTAAATTCTGTAGAAATTTATTTTCCGCAATATGGAATTACGGGATATGCAGTAGTAGAGTATAATGTAAAAAAAGCTGCAAGAGAACTGACGGATGATGCTATGCTTGATATGGGAATGATAAAAGCAAAGTATATTTATAAAGATTTGGAAAGCGATTTGAAAGAGTTGCAATATGAAGGTAAATCCATGGCAATGAGATTTCAGACTGTTGAAAGCAGCTCTCCGAGTAATATTTATAATACAAGTATTTATCGTTTAAATACATATCTTGAAACAATTTCCAACAGCGAAAATGCACAGATAACAACATTCCAGGGATATAGGGATTATCAGGAAGCGTTTGAAAATGATAATGCGGAATTAATACAGCAATATAAAGCAAAATTAGAAAAAATCGAGAATGAGATGAAAAAACTTGAGCAGGAAAATGACAGAAATTATAAGAATGCAATCTCATACTATTAAAATATAAAAACCAGTAATAGATATTGCAATAAGATAGTGAGGACTAGATAAAATGAAGAAAAGTAGAAAATTAGAATTAATATTGGCAGTAGTTGTAGCTGTTATCATCATAGCCTGTGCGATTGTATATTTTAAAGGAAAGGGAAATCATAATACAGTTGAAAATACAACAACAGTGGAAACAACTACTGTACAGGAAACAGAAAAAGAGAAAGGAATAGAGGTAGAGGAAGAATCACCAAAGGATGACGGATTTAGTGAATTAATTCCTATTGGGTAATTTATTATTTCGGAATACTTTCCCCGACACACAGCCGCCCCCATCCGATATAAGGATTTGGATATTCATTGAAGCCTGTCAGTGGTTTTGCCCCGCGCAGCAGATAGGCCTTCAGTTTTTCTCCGTAAAGAAAAGGATCGTTACGATCTATTATTCCCCATTCCATCAGCATGGCGGCGGATCCGGTGACGAATGGTGCGGCAATGGAAGTTCCACTGTTCAGAACAAATCCGCCGTCGGGGGCAGCTACCCGGATATCCACACCCGGAGCGACCAGTTCCGGCTTCATGACATTGCGGATATTTGTCGAGGAAATATCGTATCCCCTGCCGGAGAAACGGGCATAGGAGAAGTTATAGGAGTTGTACGCCCCGACAGAAACTGCTTTTGAAGCGGTGGAGGGAATTGTAAGTGTCGTAAATGGGACTGGTGCGGTAAAACGGCTGCCGTTTAAGGAACTCTGCACCGGCAGCCACATATGATATTCGCCGTTTACAATCGCAGTGCCATGAATCAGGATTTTCCATAATCCGCTGCCGACGTAAGTATCCGATGGCAGAAAATCAAGATAGATCTCCTGATAAATATTGTAGGGATTTGGTTCACCGTAATAAATCAGAAGTTCGGTCTGATTCATCGTATCGCGATAGGTAAAAGGACCATTGCCAGGAATCTGGAAGTGTTCTCCGGAAGGAGACTGGATCTCAAAAGTCATCTGGTCATAATAGGCTTTCCAGATCTGGAGATTGATATTTGGTTCATAGGAAGAGATAAACAATTCAACGGAAACCGTTTCGCCGGTGGACAGCCTGCCGGAGGTATGCCCTGCTGCACTGCCTTCATTTCCTGTACCGGTAATGATAGAAGTAATACCGGAAGAGGCGGCGATGTCAAGATAGGTTTCTAAAAGCGAAGTTCCGGTGTGTGAGCCGTAGCTGTTTCCAAAACTCAGATTTAACGCGAGGGGTCTGCCGTATTCGATCGCTTTTTTTACGGTAAAGTCGACTGCCTGCATGAGTTCACTGGTTCTGGGAAAAGAACCGGAAGAGAAATTTCCGAGTTTTACAACGATTAATTCACTTTGTACTGCCATGCCAAGAGGGACGGAAGGGTTTTCGGAAAAATTTCCGGCTGCGACGGATGCAACGGCAGTACCATGTCCGGAAAAATCCTGCGTTTTTACGATGGTTTGTCTGGAGGTGGGATCGGAACGGAGCGCTTCGTTGATCTCTTTCTGTGTATAATATGCACCTTTCCGGTAACCCTGCGGAGGAGGACCTGATTCTGTCTGATCCCAGATGCACAGGATACGGCTCGAACCATCCGGATTTAAGAATACCGGATGATCATAGGCAATTCCGCTGTCAATAATTCCGACGATACATCCTCTGCCGGAAAGATTCAGGGAAGATGCACCGGCAGAAATAACAGGGGTTTGTATTTCACTGACACAGGAACTGCTTCTGCCTTCCAGTACCGTAAAAGACAGCGGTTTTGGCTTTTCAATATAGATCACTTCATCCAGCGAAGCGATGATTTCGATTTCTTTTTCCGTAACCTCAAGAATTGCATAATTTCCAAGAAGAAAAACCGGGGAATAGGTAAGGAGAACGTCAGGATTGCCGGCATAACGTACAATAATCGTCCATTTGTCATCCAGACGGCTGAAACCGGCGGAAAGTTCCGGAGATTTTTCACGTTCACGGTCGGATGCATCTAAGGCAAGATTCAAAAGATTTTCAATTTTCTGATTATTCATAAAAAATTTCCTAGATAATATTAATAAAATATATTAAAAAAGGTCATATAATATTAGTAGTTCCGTGGATTGCAAAGAAAAAAATCATGTGGTATATTAACAATATTTTGAGGGTTGCAAAATGTCAATTCACAAGGTCAAATAAAATATGGAAAAGAGGAGTTCTCGTGAAATACTTAAGACAATTTATGATTATTATGATTATTTCCTTTGTGGGCGAGGTGTTAAAATATCTTATACCACTTCCGGTTCCGGCAAGTATCTACGGTCTGGTTATTATGCTTGTGCTGTTGCAGACAAATCTGCTGCCGTTAGAAAGCATCAAAGAAGTGGGGCTGTTCCTTGTGGAAATCATGCCCGTCATGTTTATACCTGCTGCCGTAGGATTAATGGATTCCTGGGGAGATTTAAAACCGATTCTGGTTCCATTCATTGTGATCACTTTCTTTGTAACCGTGATTGTAATGGTATGCGGAGGCCATGCGGCGCAGTTATTTATCCGCAGAGGAAAGAAACAGAAGAAAGAAGAAACAGAGGAAAAGTAAGATGAAAGAAATATTTGCAAATTTTACATTTTTTGGTGTGGTCATCAGCCTGGCAGGATATGAGCTTGGAATTTTATTAAAGAAAAAATTCAAATTTCCGCTGCTGAATCCGTTACTTGTTTCCATTGTATTTGTCATTGGATTTCTGGTATTGTTCCGGATTGATTATGATACCTACAATAACGGTGCAAAATATTTGAGTTATCTTCTGACACCTGCTACAGTATGTCTTGCGATTCCACTTTATCAGCAGATGGAACTGCTCAAAAAAAATATGCTGGCTGTCATACTTGGAATTCTTTCCGGTGTACTGGCAAGTTTATGTTCTACACTGATTTTTGCGTTTTTATTCGGAATGACACACAAAGAATATGTTACCATGCTGCCAAAATCTATCACAACAGCGATTGGAATGGCAGTTTCAGAAGAACTGGGAGGTATTGTGACCATTACCATAGCTACGATTATTCTGACCGGAATCATCGGAAATATTATTGCCGAAACGGTGTGCCGGATCTTTAAGATCGAAGAACCGATTGCAAAGGGTGTTGCCATCGGTTCTGCAAGTCATGCCATCGGAACGGTAAAGGCAATGGAAATGGGAGAAATCGAAGGTGCCATGAGCAGTCTTGCCATCGCAGTTGCCGGACTGATTACGGTTGTCGGAGCATCCTTTTTCGCACAGTTTTTGTAAACTGGTATAAAAATACCTTTTGACCCCTGTATCATAGTATGATATAATAAAGTATTATAAGGATAACTACCAGAACATAGGTTGGAGGTAAAAAATATGGCAGATAAATATGTCGCTTATGTGGGTTCTTATACTCACGGCAAAGCAAAGGGAATTACAATATGTGACTGTGATATCGAGGAAGGTATATTTACTCCGGTAAAAGAAGTGGAAGTGGGAAATCCATCTTATATGAGACTGGCAAATCATTCCGATTTTTTGTATTCGGTATCTGATTTGGGAATCTCATCTTTTAAAATTCATCCGGATGGGGATCTGGAGTTTATTAATCTCGGTTCTATTAACGGAATGCGTGCGTGCCACATCAGCCTGAGCGCAGATGACAAATATATATTCACCGCAGGTTATCATGATGGAAAAGCATCCGTGGTAAGAATTAATCCGGATGGCAGTGTCGGCGAGATGACAGCCGAAGTTTTCCATAAGGGTATGGGATCTATAGCAGAACGTAATTACAGACCGCATATTACCTGTGCAAGAATCACACCGGACGGAAAATTCCTGACAGCGAGTGATGTCGGACTGGATCAGGTAAAACTATATGGGTTTGATGCGAAGACAGGTGCAATTAAACTGGTGGATATTTTAAGATGTGAACTGGAATCTTCTCCGAGAAGCATGATATTCAGTCCGGACGGCAGGTTCGCATATCTGATCTGCCAGCTGAAAAACTGTGTCAATGTCTATACATATAATAGTGATGATGGTATGCCTCATTTTGAAATGATTCAGCAGATCAGCACACTGGGTAAGAGTTATAATGATAAGAGTGCAGTGGCAGCTATCAAGCAGTCTGTGGACGGAAAATATATTTTCTGCTCGAATGCCGGGGATAACAGCATCGCATTTTTCGTGCGTGATGAGAAAACAGGAATGCTGACAAAGAACTGTGTATTGCCGATTAGTGGTGATTATCCGAAGAATATGTGCATTTTTCCGGATAATAAGCATATTGCATCTTTAAATCATGAATCGAATGAGATTACATTCTTTACCATTGATTATGAAAATGGACTGCTGATACAGCATGGAAAACCGATGCAGGTAGAAACACCAAACTGTGCGGTAATAAAGAAACTTAGTTAATATGACTTGCTGCCTCCAGAGGAGAGTAAACCTGTGGAGGCAGTTTTGTATCACAGCAGAATTTAGTCTGATTTGAAGAATGGAGAAACACATGGAAAGTAATAAGGCAGAAGAGTATTTTTACGGATTTCAGAATCATTTCATGGATTTTGGACTGGATAATCTGAAGAAATTTATGAGAGAACTGGGAGATCCTCAGGAGAAAATCAGGATCATTCACATTGCCGGCACGAACGGAAAAGGCTCTGTGTCCGCATATATGTCTGCAATACTGGAACAGTCCGGCTGCCGGGTGGGAAGATACAATTCACCAGCAGTTTTTGAAAAACTGGAAAACATTAGCATAAATGGAAAAAAGATAACCAAACATCAGTTTGCCAGACAGGTGGAGAAAATGAAACCTGCGATAGAACGGGCGGCAGAACAGAACCGGCTTCCGACTGTTTTTGAGATGGAAACGGCACTTGCTTATCTGTGGTTTGCAGAAGAAGATTGCGATGCTGCCGTGATCGAGTGTGGACTGGGCGGGAAATTCGATGCGACAAATGTAACGAATGCAGAAGTTCTCAGTATTATTACCTCCATCAGTATGGATCACACCGCAGTTCTTGGCGGCAGTCTGCGGGAGATTGCACAGGCAAAAGCCGGGATTATCAAAAAAAACGTCCCTTGTGTCACATTTCTGCAGGAAAAGGAAATCAGGGAAGTGCTTTGGAAAGAGGCAGAAGAGAAACATTCGCTTCTAATCGAAGTAGATCGGGGAAAGATTGAACGGTTAAAAAGTAGTCTGGATGCCCAGAGTTTCCGATATGGCAGTGATTCCTGTCCGCAACAGGATTATACAATAAAGATGGCCGGAATTTATCAGACGGAGAATGCGGCTCTTGCAGTGGAGGCTGCACATATTCTTCAGAAAACAGGATTTTTTATCAGCGGAAAGCAGATTACAGAAGGATTAAAAAAGGCATATATGCCGGGAAGATTTCAGGTAATTCATACCGGAGATCCGCTGATTATTTTAGACGGTGCACACAATCCGGATGCAGCACTGCGTCTGCGGGAAAATATGGATGTGCTTCTGAACGGCTTTCATATTTATCTTGTGATGGGGATTTTCGCAGATAAGGACTACAGGAAGATTGTCCAGACCACGGTCGGACCGGCAGAACTGGTCTATGTTGTGCAGGCGGAGAACGAAAGAGCACTGGATAAGGAAGAACTGGCAGAGGTCGTAAGAAAACTTGGAAAAAATGTAAAACTGCCGGGAGATATCCGGACGACGATAAATATTGCAATAGATGATGCAAAAAAAGACAGTGGCAGGG
>ENA-OPBL01001465-OPBL01001465.1-human-gut-metagenome-genome-assembly--contig:-NODE-1465-length-20764-cov-3.513207_pt1 | contig 20764 bp, 16 predicted proteins | sample MGYA00241073_ERZ501461 | MGnify/ENA primary metagenome ERZ501461 (study PRJEB25962, sample SAMEA2042630) | human gut metagenome | biome: human gut; feature: human-associated habitat; material: faeces... | reverse complement strand
CATCAAATCCTCGAGGCTAACAAGGGCGCGGACAACATCGCGCTCGTCGGCATCGTGGTGCTGCTCGGCTACGGCATGGCGCACAGCAGCCCGAAAGAAGAGATACGAGCCTGCGAAGAAACGCTGCCCGGCCACGACATCTTCAGCCCGGAAGACATTCGCATCACGGGAGGTCAATCGTTCGATTTCGATTGCGCGCCAGAAGACTTCTACCCGTATCTCGCCCAGATGAACCTGACCAAGGCTGGATTCTACAGCTTCCAGCATCTTGAGCGATTCTTCGGCTTCCATATCTGCAACGATTACACGATTCGCCCTGAATGGCAGAGCGTCAAGTCAGGCGACTGGATGTACTATCATCAAAATGGGATGGGCACGGGTGTCGTGGACGTGAAACCCAACGAATACATCCTCACCTACTCCGACACGCGCTTCAAACCGACGCAGGATCTTGCGGTTGCTTGGCGACCGAAATGGATGAAAGGGTTCGCGTGGACCTGGAACTTCATCCTCCAGCCCACCAACAACGGTGAAGGCACGCATTTCGTGAGCTACCTACAAGCATGGTGGCCCGAGAACACCTCGAAGGCGACCATCGCACGGCTTGCGTTGCAGTGGGGCGTCCCCTCGAACTTCATGATGCACCGCATGGCAGCGAAGATGGGCAAGCTCGCCTGCAAAGACGCGCAGCTGCGTCGCGCCAACAAGATTCTGGAATACCAAAGCTCGCAGATGGACCGTGCTGCCTAGCACGAAGATGCGAAACGTTTCAAGGAGGCTCTGATGGAGAAGAGAGGAACCGAACGCGTGCTCACCTACACCGGCGAAGAGCCGGCCGACGGAGCGCTTCCCGCGTTCTACACCAATATCGACGAACAGGGCAATGTGATCTTCCTTGACGAGGAGCGGCTCAGCAGGAAGAGCGCCGGTCCCAGCCCACGTCCGCTTTACCAGAACAAGCCCAACGGCCTCGGGATCAAGAACTTCATCGTCACGCACACCTCTGCACGCCAATGGAATTGGAAGGTAGTGCTGAAGGTCTTCAAGAAGATCCTCGACCTGTCGAAGCACCTGGGAAAGCCCGGTTCGATCGGCGACAAGCTCTATCGCAAGGCGATGATGTTCGACCCGCCCGAGGATTCTTATTCCGCCGGCTTTGCCTTCAACCTCAACGTCGATGTCGACGAAGACCGCCCCGGAACGGCTCGTTATAACAACTACGTCGTCCACAAGAATCCCGAAGCAGCGAAGGGGGCATTCGCTTGCAAGCTCGAACGGCTTGCCCCGCGACCGGAAAAGAGCGCGACGAAGGTGGAAGGCGCGAAGGAAACGACGGAAGCAAGTTGCTCGTGCGGTAGCCACCATCACGGCACCACTTCGACCAAGACCATCCAGCTGAACGAGACCATCTCGAACGACATCGAGCGTGATATGGCAACGGTCACGCTGCCGATCGATCTAGTGAAGAAGGCAATCGATGAAGCAGAGTTCATCGGCGGCATGAAAGAATGTCTTTGCCGCGCTGGCAGCGACTGCCAGAGCTATCCGCACGACCTCGCCTGCCTCTTCCTCGATCTCGGCGGTCGCGTAGTGGTCGATCACGGCATGGCGGTCGAGCTCACGAAAGAAGAGGCGTACGAACGCGTGGAACGCGCTGCGGCGCTCGGGCTCACCTGTCAGTCGCTTTGGGTGCAGGTCGAACAGTTGATCTGGGGTTTTCGCAATGACCAAATGGACTCGTTCCTCGAGATCTGTTTTTGCTGTCCGTGCTGCTGCGTGGGCATGAACCTCTCGAAGAACGGCCCGCGCAACATCAAGCGCGGCTTCCTGCCAAGCGGCTGGACCGCGGTGGTCGACCACGATCGCTGTGTCGGTTGCGGCAAATGCCAGATCGACTATTGCCCTCAGGATGCCATTCATTTTCGCGAGAGCGACGGGAAGATGGTCGTGAACCAAGAGGTGTGTCTCGGTTGCGGCTATTGCCGGTCTCGCTGCCCGGAAGGTGCGATCTCGGTGAAGCAGACGATGCCCATGCTCGGAAGCATCAAGGACTACTTCCACGACCAAGCTCAACTCAAGATCGTCCCCGGCATCTACCGCAAATAACATGGCGGATACGAAGAAGCTGTATTGCGATACGCTGCTGCGTCTCTGCGAGACCCAGCCGCTGAACCGCATCACCGTTACCGCGCTCATCAAAGAGACCCATACTGCCCGGCAGACGTTCTACAACAACTTCCGCGACATGAACGATCTCGTCAGCTACATCCCGATCAGCCATCTCGTGCAGAGCGGCCTGCCGATCAACACGGTCGAGAATATCCGTCACGCCTTCGCGTTCGCACAGCATCACAAGGGGTTTTTCCGACAGCTGCCCGATCATGCCGGCCAGAACAACTTCCGCGACACGATCCTCGAGTGGCTTCAGCAAGCGAGCTACGAGCAACACCTGAGCCCGAGTCTTTCGCCCGACGAAAAGCTCTTGCTCAAGCTCAAGATCGATGTCTATCTCTGCGGAATCGTCGACGTCTTCCTGCAATGGTGTCATTGCGATCTGCAATGGTCCTTCGAGGTCGTTCTCGATGCGATCTGGCAATGCGCACCGGACTTCCTCAGGAAAGAACCATTGCAGGCCACATTGGAATAACGAGATCGGCCGAAGCCGGAATCACTACGAGTGGCGACGAGCACCGTGTTCGGGCGAGCACTCGTTCCGAGCAAGAGAGCGCCCGCTTCGCCACATCGCTAGGCGCTCACCGGATAACGCACGCCCTCAATGATCGCCTCCTTATTGCTGCCGAGGAAGTACTGCTCCCAGAGGCCTTCTTCGGTTACGTGGTCGAATTCGCCGTTGCGCTCAACATCCACCGTAACGTCGCCCATAACGCGCATGTAGGTCGGGTTCATGCCCACCAGCTTCGCGAAGAATCGCTTCACGGGCGAGACGACTTCAAGAAGGCTGCGCGGCATGATATCGCGTTTGCGTTCGAAGGTGATCACATACTTTTCATCAGGGCTCACGTCCTGATAATAGACGAGCGTGTCATCCATAAACTTCTTGGTGAAATCGTTGATGTGCGTATCGGAGCGCTCGACCTTCGTGATCGAAGCATCGTCGTTCAAGATCTCGCCGTCCTTAGCGATCATGAACACCGGCAGACGCTTATTGCCGTATTTCTTCTCGGCGATGATGTCGCACGCGATGACCGTGTAGTCGCCCACCTTGGCGCGGCCCCAATACCAGTGGTTCATCATGTTCTCGAGGCCAGTGTAACCCCAGTTGTGATCGTGATAACCAGTGCCTTTCAGGCGCTTGGTCACGCCCTTCATGGTGAGCGTAGCCTCCACATCTGCCGTAGGAGCAGCGACGAACCAACCGTATTCGAGGTCGCCGAAATTCCAGATGCCGGTGTCGGGGCGCCACATGGGCGTGGTCGGCGTCATAACCGCGTCGTAGACGTAATCGCCGCTATCGAAGTGGAGCACATAGCGCCCCTCATCGTATTTGATGTAGCATTTCTCGATCTGCACGTCGCACGGACCGCCTGACTTCCTTACCGGGACGCCCTTCTGCCCGTGGACCACCGGATTGATGCGCGTGCCGTCCTTGAGCGTGATCTCGAGATCGACCGTCGGCCAAGCCGGGCCGGGCACATCGAAGTAGTTCTTCGTGAACCAGATTGCCACCACAGTGGTGCCGTCGTCGAAATTCGCATCGGTGTACCACCATTCGAAGGTTCCCTTGCCACCTGGCGTGTGCATGTCGTCCTCGAACGGCTGCGGGTTGCCCTTCTCGATCCCGTAGCGGCGATAGTCCCGGTCTTCGGTGCATAGTCGTGCTGTTTCTACCGTCATAGCGAATTCCCTTCTTCGTTGTTGGTCGTTTTTCCTTCTTCTATCGTAGAAAGACGCCTTGGTGGAACCAACAGACGAAGCTTCTCGGGATTCTATTTGACTAGACGATCCATCCGATTCATCTACTTTTCACGGTTACCCGATCCCCCCGCGGTCGAATCTCGATCTTGCTTCGCTCACGTGAAGTTCGACCACCGAGCACTTTATTAAGACAAAGCACCCGAATCCTCTCTTGCTTTTCTTCGAGTTTTACTAGAATTACGACTGTTGCTCTAAACGAGCAGCCACACACTGTTCGCAGCTCTCTGCGAAAAGCCGTGAACCATCCATATCAAAGCCATAGGAGAATCCACCCATGGAAGAAGCTTTGCTGAACATCGTCGTTACCATCAATTCGTACCTTTCGAATTACGTGCTGATCATCCTGCTCATCGGCGCAGGCCTCTACTTCACCATCCGCACGCGCTTCGTGCAGATTCGCTGCTTCGGAGAAGGCTGGAAGCGCGTTTTTGGCGGCTTTTCGCTCTTCGGCAAAAAGGAAAAGAGCGGCATGAGCTCCTTCCAGGCGCTCACCACTGCTGTTGCAGCGCAGGTCGGCACCGGCAACATCGTCGGTGCGTGCGGCGCGATCCTGATCGGTGGTCCTGGCGCGATCTTCTGGATGTGGCTCATTGCATTCCTCGGTATGGCTACGAACTACGCCGAGGCGGTGCTCGCACAAAAGACGCGTATCGTCGATAGCGAAGGCATCGTTCACGGCGGTCCGGTCTACTACATCAGAACGGCATTCCGCGGTGGGTTCGGTAAGTTCCTCGCGGGCTTCTTCTCAGTTGCGATCATCCTCGCACTTGGCTTCATGGGCTGCATGGTGCAGTCAAACTCCATCGCTTCGACCTGCGAAACTGCTTTCGGCATCCCCGCATGGGTATGGGGCATCGCGGTTGTTGCGATCGCTGCTTACGTGTTCATCGGTGGCGTTGGACGTTTGGCAGTCGTTACGGAGAAGATCGTTCCAATCATGGCGATCGTCTACCTGATCGGTGGCCTTATCGTACTGCTCGCAAATCTTCCTGCAACCGGCGAAGCGTTCGCGCTCATCTTCTCTTGCGCGTTCAATCCACAGGCAGAGATCGGTGGTGTGACCTTCGGTATCCTGGCAGCACTCGCTCAAGGTGCAAAGCGCGGTCTCTTCTCCAATGAGGCCGGCATGGGTTCTACTCCGCATGCTCACGCACAGGCGAATGTGAAAAACCCGCATGAACAGGGCACGGTCGCACTCATCGGTGTTTTCGTTGACACCTTCATCGTTGTTACCATTACCGCGCTCGTTGTTATTAGCGTGCTCTACACGGGCAATGGCGCACTCGCGCAAGGCGCGTATGAAGGCATCGACAAGACCAACATGGCACAGCTCGCGTTCGGTTCGATGTTTGGCGAAGTGGGCGGCAATGTGTTCGTGGCTATCTGCTTGCTCTTCTTCGCGTTCTCCACGATCTTGAGCTGGAACCTGTTCGCGAAGATCAACGTCGAATACCTTTTCGGCAAGAAAGCGGTTCCGGTGTTCACCGTTATTGCACTCGTGTTCATCTTCATGGGCTCACTGCTCTCGAATGATCTGGTCTGGGAACTTGCCGATATGTTCAACCAGCTCATGGTTCTCCCGAATGTTATCGGCTTGGTTGCCCTCGGCGGCGGTGTTGCAGCGTGCGCACGGACGGCTGGCAAATCGTGGGGCAAGGCTGCCGCGAAGATCGAAAAGGAGCACGAACAGGGCATCCACCGTGCTGGCAGCGATAAGCATAAATGGGAAGCCTAGTTTTTCGAAATCCCACTGCTTGATTCTTGCTAAGCCAATCGAATTTCGGTTGGCTTAGTTGTTTATTGGAGGTACTTACCGGTGATGCTCTGAGGGTTCGCCGCTATATCTTCTGGCGTGCCCGTGGCAACCACCTTGCCGCCAGCCTCGCCTCCGCCTGGACCAAGGTCGATCACGTAATCCGAGTTCGCGATCATATCCAAATCGTGCTCGATCACGATCACCGTTGCTCCTTTATCGATCAAGCGCTGTAATACACGCAGCAATACCTCAACATCGTGCGGATGCAGACCAATAGTAGGTTCGTCGAAGACGAATAGAGCCCCCTGTTGCTTTTTGTGCATCTCACCTGCAAGTTTAAGACGTTGCGCTTCACCACCTGAAAGAGCAGGCGTTGCTTCCCCAAGAGTAAGATAGCCCAAGCCAAGCTCGGAGAGCGTGCGTAACTTCACTGCCATGCTCGGCAGATTTCCGCTCAACGCCAAAAGCTGATCGACCGTAAGCGCCAGGATTTCAGGGAGCGAAAGCTCATCATCATGCGCGGTTTCGGGCGAATCGATAGATTCAGCCAACTCGTCTGCTTCGTTCTGCTTGGTTGTCCCATCAGGCTCATCTTGCTCATCTAGCAAAACCTGCAGGGGCAATCGAATCTGATAGGCCTCTTTGCCATAACGCGAACCGCCACAATCGGGACAAGGAATATCAACATCGGGCAAGAACTGCACATCGAGCGATATCTGCCCCGTTCCATCGCAGGTCGGACACCGCAAGCTGCCGGTGTTGTAGGAGAAAGCGCCCGCTTTAAGCCCGCGCTCCTTCGCTGCCGGCAACGCAGCAAAAGACTTGCGCAAGATATCGAGCACCCCCGAATAGGTTGCAACCGTCGAGCGAATGTTGGCACCGATCGGCGTCGAATCGATCAGGTGAACACGCTTGATATCTCCTGGGTCGATCTGATGAACGTGTGCGGGCAGCGCTTTTCCTGCGAAGTTCGCAACAAGCGCCGGCACCAAACTTTCCAAAACAAGCGTCGTCTTCCCCGAACCCGAGACGCCTGTAATCGACGTAAGGCGCGCGATCGGAAAGTCGACCGAAAGCGGCTTCACGGTATGGATCGCGCCTGTTTCGAGATGAATCGCTCCTTCGTCGAACAGGTGAGCTTTCGCAACGCGACTGCGCACATCCACCTTGCGCTTGCCCGAAAGATACGGCCCGATGCGTGAAGCAGGATCTCTCTCTACCTCATCTACCGTTCCCTGCGCGATCACGCGTCCACCGTGCGCGCCAGATCCCGGCCCTATCTCGATGATCCAGTTCACCTGCTCGAGCACGCGCACATCATGGTCGATCACAACAACCGAATTACCATCGCCAAGCAGATCATCCATCACACCCAGCAAGCCTTCGACATTGGAAGGATGGAGACCGATCGAAGGCTCATCGAGCACATAGAGCACCCCGGTCGTACGACTTCGCACCGCGCGAGCGAAGGCCACGCGCTGACGCTCTCCATTGGAAAGCGTTGTGCTCGCACGGTCGAGGCTCAAATACCCAAGTCCCAGCTGCTGCAAACGCTCGATCGGCTCTTGTGTCTCAGCAATGATCGCGCGTGCCATAGGCTGCATATCTTCAGGCAAGCTTGCGGGGATCGTAGGCAGCCACCGGCTCAATTCATCAAGCGTGAGCGCTGTTGCTTCGGCCAGGTTCTTCCCATCGAGCAGCGAAGAACGTGCACGCTTCGAAAGACGCGAGCCACCGCAATCGGGGCAGGTCTCTTGCTTCAAGAACTTGGCAACGCGTGCAAGGCCTTTGTCATCCTTCACTTTAGAAAGCGCATTCTTCACCGTGTTCACCGCACTGTAATACGTGAAATCGAGCTCGGTGGCATGGTCCTTGTTCTTCGGCACATAGAGAATATGCTTCTTTTCCATCGGGCCATGCAGAACGATATCCTGCTCCTTAGGAGTCAGCTCGCAATACGGAACATCGATGCGCACACCCATTTCCTTCGCGACCTGCGGCATGAGCGACCACATGAGCTGACGCCAAGGTGCAACCGCCCCTTCTTCAAGCGTAAGTTCAGGGTCTGCGATAAGGGTGCTTTCATCCACCTCACGCACCACGCCCGTTCCACCACACGTTGGGCAAGCGCCCGCGCTGTTGAACGCCAGATCTTCAGCGCTTGGCCCATAGAATCCCACATGACAGATCGGACATTCGAGCGGCTTTTCAGCGGCAACATTCAAGCTTGGTGGCACGTGATGGCCATTAGGACATTCATGACTGCCGAGACGAGAGAACAATAAGCGCAGATAATTGAGCAATTCGGTCGACGTTCCGAAGGTCGAATGCACGCCGCCCGCCCCTGGCCGCTGACGCAAGGCAACAGCAGCTGGAACATGGAGCACCTCATCAACTTGTGCGCGCGTAGTTTGGCTGATGCGCCTGCGGGTATACGTCGAAAGCGCCTCAAGATACCGCCTACTTCCTTCAGCATAGAGCACCCCAAGCGCCAGCGAGCTCTTTCCCGAGCCCGAAACGCCCGCAATACCCACCAGCTCATGCAGCGGAACATCCACATCGATGTTCTTCAGATTGTGCACGCGCGCACCGCGCACCTCGATCGCTTGCGGCTCATGAAACGCAGCGCCTCCCTCTTGTTGAGATGAAATGGGCTCGTTCGATGCGACTTTGCTCGAAGCGTTCATGCTTGCTACCAATCCAACCGTCGTTTTGCCTTCTTTTTGCCCGCACTTGAAAAGCTCAAGACTGGACACTTCTTAATCATAGCTTGGTCTTTTCCCTTGCTAAACACGAATTGTAGCTGTTACGCATTCGCTCAATTATCAAAGCACAGTGAGAGCTTTGTTCACTCTTGCGTATAAGCCAAACCCTTTCTTCCTTTAGACTCAGACAAACGCGACGGTGCTTATTCGAGCACGAACAACGTCTTCACTCCATGTTGCGGCCTCTCCTTAATCTCGCTTGCGCGCTTTGTTAGAATGGGTGTACAAAATACCCGAACGCAATCGAGGACTCATGTACGACGGTCAACCCCAACCCGAACGCAACGATCTCTGCTGGTGTGGCAGCGGTAAGAAATACAAGAAATGCCACCTTTCGATCGACAACCAGCTCCAACACTTCTACGACGAAGGGCTTGAAGTTCCTTCGCGTGCCATGCTGAAGAATGCTGAGGATATCGAAGCGGTGCGCAAGAGTGCGGCAGTGAACATCGGCGTGCTCGATTATGTTGCTGAACGCATCGGCCTTGGCGTAACAACTGCCCAGATTAACGATTGGGTGAACGAATACACCGAAGCGCATGGGGGCATCCCTGCCGATCTTGATTTCGAAGGCTATCCGTTCAGCGTGTGCACCTCGATCAATGAGGTTGTTTGCCACGGCATGCCCTCCGAAGACGACGTACTCAAAGAAGGCGACATCGTGAACGTGGATTGCTCCACGATCGTTGATGGCTACTTTTCCGATTCCTCACGCATGTTCTGTATCGGCGAGGTTTCCGAAGAACGCAAGCGCCTCGTTGAAGTGACGCGTGAAGCCATGTTAAAGGGGCTTGAACAGGTGAAACCGTGGGGCCGCTTGGGTGATGTGGGCGCTGCAGTGAAGGCGCATGCTGAAGCGAACGGCTTTTCGGTCGTGCGCGAATTCGGCGGGCACGGCATCGGCTGGGAGGATCCGTTCGTCAGCCATGTCTCGGAAGCGGGCACGGGCGTGGTTCTCGCACCAGGCATGATGTTCACGATCGAACCGATGATAAACGCCGGCGAATCGCCCATCGACATGAGCGATCCCAACGGCTGGACCGTGCGTACTGCAGACGGAAGCGATTCTGCGCAGTGGGAAATCCAGGTCGTCGTCACCGAAGACGGCTACGAACTCCTCTCCTGGTAAAGGTGACAAACTACCCGGTCGTTCGACACCTGCAAGTGCTGTTTGCGTGTGGTGGTTTTGCAATTACGCGAAGGTATGAAGGGTGGAGCTGTCGAGGTCAACAGCGCTCATAGGGTAAGACTTGATTGCGGGGTCTTCGTAGAGCGACATGTAATACGTGTTGGTCGCTGAAGAGAAGCCACCCGTATAGATGGTGTACTCGTACTTCCCATCTTCCATCAGCCCTCCGCCAAAGAATTGCTCGACCGAACCGAGCGTGCGGAACAAGCGCGTCACGTTGGCCGATTCACCCTGCTGAGCTGGATAATGCGTGTTGTAGTAGGCAGCACGCACGAAGCGATCAGGCGAATAGTTCGACCCAGGCATGCCGACCAGATTCTCGCCACTCCCATAAGGAGCGAACTCCACATCCCCCCATTTCACCTGGGGCTTAAATTCTGAACTCAGGTTCAAGTAGCTGCGCAGGTGTTCATGATGCCAATCGTAGGTGGGCTGATTCGCGAGCACATCAACATCGTTATGGTGAACATGCATGCCGTCAGCCATATATTCGACTACGATCGAGCGCTTTGCATCACAGATTATATAGTGAAGCAGCGCCACAGGATATTGCTCGTTCACCTGCTTAGCCACGATGGCAACGTTCTCCAGCGCCACCTCAACCTCATCAACGGAAGTGAAGTTGCTGGCAACCCAGAGAGGAAATTCATAGGCTGCAACATTCGTCTTCCCTTCAACGGCGTTCGCCTCATACTGAGCATAACCAGGGAAATTCAAGCCAGCAATGTAGAGCCCTTTTTCATTGCCGCAGTCGAAATACAGCGGTATATCCTCAACGACGATGCAGGTGCCAATGGTCGCAAACCCCGTTGCGTGTTGTTCGAACGCATACGGACGCACGTAATCGCGCGGGGTAACGGTTACTTTTTCGCCATAACCGCATTCCCAATCGAGATTACGACCAGCATACATATTGCCTTCATTATCAGTAAAACGAATCCCTGTGCACATGATGAACCCCCTGTACCATCGGCGTTAGGCGCAGGAATCAAACTCCCCGCTTATTCTTGTCATTATAGGGGCGGGTCAAACGCTTCTCTTTTGTACGAACGAACTGTTGAACGTCTGTTGTTCAAAGATGACAAACTACCCGGTCGTTCGACACCCGACGCACGTACCAAAAAACACCATCATCTTGATGGTGTTTTTCCTTTTGTTATGAAATCCGATGTCCGTAATCTAAAACGCACCGTTATAAAAAGGGCGCCCCGTTTTGAGGCGCCCCTATAAAACCTCTTAGAGTTTTTCGATCAAAGCGGGAACGACCGTCTTGATGTCGCCAACGATACCATAGTCAGCCTGCTTGAAGATAGGAGCGTTAGCATCCTTGTTCACAGCGATGATGGTATCAGCGCCAGTGACGCCGACCATGTGCTGCATCTGACCGGAGATACCGAGGGCGATGTAGGCCTTAGGAGCGAGCTGAAGGCCAGAAACGCCGATATAGAGGTTCTTCGGCAGCCAGTTGACGTTCTCAGCGAGCGGACGGGAGCAACCGAGTTCGCCACCGACCTTAGCGCAGAGATCGCGAGCGATCTGCAGTTCGTCTTCCTCAGCGAAGCCACGGCCTGCACCAACGACGACGTCGACCTTGGTGAGATCAGCACCGATGCGCGGAACCTCCTTGGTGCCACGAAGAACGAGGGGCTTCTCGGGAGCAGTGTAAGCGATGGTCTCGACCGTGTCGGTACCCGTGGGCTCTGCATCGTCGAAGCAGGTAGCAGCGATGGTGTAGATCTTCGCACCGTTAGCCTTCTGCTTGTTCTCTGCCAAGCCACCGAAGTACATGTTGGTGACGACATCGCCATCGATAGCGGTGACATCCGAGATGACCGAAGCGCCCAGGCTTGCAGCGAGCAGACCAGCGAGGATCTTGTCGCGCGGAGTGGGCTCGACGAGCACAACGTCGGGGTTCTCTGCATTGTAGACCGCGATCACGCCAGCAGCAGCGTTCTCGACCGGCTCGCCTGCCGGAAGCTCGATATCGTAAGCCTTGTCAGCGATGCCCGTCTCAGGAGCACCCTTGACGACCGCCAGAACTACCTCATCAGCGATAGAACGGGCACCAGCACAAAGAGCACGCTGGCCATCGATGGTTTCTGCCAATACTAATGCTTTCATATTCTTATACCGCCTTCTCTAGGTTATTTGAGTGCTTCGGCAACAGCAGCGACGAATGCGTCGATGTCGCCCTCTTCGAAGATCTGATTCTTACGCGGAGCAAGTTCAGGAGCCTTGATCTCCTCGACGTCAACCTTGACGTCGACCGGAACAGCAGCAGCCTCAACGGTTTGCGGCTTCTTCTTCGCAGCCAGGATGTCGCGCATGCCAGCGATGCGAGGAGTTGCGATATCGGGAGAGACCGAAACGACAGCAGGAAGCGGAACCTCGATCTCTTCGACCTCCTCATCGAGCGTGCGCTCGACAACGAGCTTGTCGCCCTCAGCGGTGAGCGAGGTGACCTCATTGATGGTAGGAACGCCGAGTGCAGCAGCGAGCTGGATGTTGACCTGACCAGCATAGAGGTCAGCAGAACCGTCGCCGCAGATGATGACGTCATAGTCGGGGACCTTGGTCTCGACGATGTTCTTCAGGACCTGAGCGGTAGCGTAGGAGTCAGCCGTCTCGAGGGCATCGTCGGTAGCCATGAACAGCTCATCGACGCCAAGAGCGAGGATGTTCTGCTTAGCCTTGGTGTCGTCGTTCTTAGCAGGAACAGCGCTGATGGCGATGACCTGGGAGCCATCGTTGGCAGCTGCGAACTGAGCAGCAGCCTCGAGCGCGTTCTTGTCGTATTCGGAAATCTTCGGCTTAGCTTTGGAATAGTCCAAGGAACGATCGGGAGAAACGAAGATGTCCTGATCGTCAGGTACTACTTTTACAGCAACAACAATTTTCATAACTTTCATGCTCCTTTTCTTACATGATTTTTAAACCATAGAGACTAATTTCTTGCATAAAAGGCTTTTCCGATTACGAAGCCTTAGAAAGAAATTAAATGCTCTTGAGTAAGGCGGAAGTCAATCGCACCAATACAATCTCAAAAAAATGGTAAAAAGCAATCCGCTTTCTCGCAATTATGCACTTTTAGGTAAGCTTTTTGTCAAAAGACATATGGGATCAGGGTAGAGAACAAAACCGAACAACAAAAACGCCATCGAGATGATGGCGTTTTTGTTTTGCTATGAAAGAGACTTGTTATTATTAATGCTTTTCAAAAAGCTTTCTCTTCGTAATCTTAAATACGAGAGAAGTACGCAAAGACTGCACCAATACCAGTAATCAGAGCAACGGCAATAACAGCAGCAACAGCCGTACCAGTTGCATCGATCAGAGCACCGCAGATCAAGGTACTGAAGAAGCCGCCGATCGAACCACCGAAAATAACCAGTGCATGTGCTTCATAAGCTGCCTTTGGTGCAACGTCGATGCCCATGGTCTGGAAAGTACCACCATAAAGAGATGCAGACATAAAAGCCAGGATCAGGACAAGCGCCATAAGGTCAATCGGAGTAACCAAGATCAAGAGGATCATGATCATTGCAGCAATAGAGTCGATCATGTTGACCTGGAAACGCTCACCGTGGAAGACCCTGTCAGACAGCCAGCCAGCAATAGGAGCAGCAACGATCTTGAATGCGAACGTGATACCAATAAGCGCAGCTGCGGTTGCAAGCGAGGTGCCCATGTTGACCTGCAGGTAAATGGGGAGCGTGTAGCCCAAGCCATAAACCGTGATTGCAGTACAAGCTGAGAACAAAGCACACATCCAGCAAGGACCGCTCTTCAGAACCTGTTTAAGGTTTGTAGCCGTATGATACTTATCAAAACGAGTTGAGCGCTGACCAACATATTTTTCTTGAATAAGGTCGTCCATGCTTTCAGCGCCTGGATAAACTTTACTGAATGCGGGAAGCGTTACCATGTAGAGAATGCCTACGATGATTGCAGTTGCAAGAGACATGATGGTTGCTGCATCAACCCAGCTAAGACCTGCGCTTGTCAAGCCTGAGCCCAAGAACGATGCACAAGTCATACCCAGACCAAGACCGCCCATGAAGATGCCGGTTGCAAGGCCGCGGGAATTTTTGGTGAACCAATGCGCCAGATGAACACCGAGCACGCAAGTAAGGAAGCCACCGGCGAAGCCGAGAATGATACGGGTGATGAGAAGTGCAACATAATCACCACCGATAAAAGGCAGTGGAACCGCTGCGATGACTGTCAGGATAAAACCAAACCCGACCAAGAATTTCTCGCTGAACTTAGCAACAAGCTGGCTCGAAAAAAGCGGAACAAGAATGTTGCCGATGAAGACGACCGTTGAGAGCATGCCGAGTTCAGTTGCGGTAAGACCCCAGTCTTCCATGATCTGAACACCAAAAACATTTGGCCAAAACTGAGATGTATAGTACGCCAAGAAAGCAAGCGTACTTACAACAACTGCCCAATAGCTTCTTGCTGGAAGCTTTTGAAGCACTGGCAGATCTGATTTTGAAGTTGTTGATTCTGTTGCCATCAAATTTCCCCCTTTGTTTAGTTTCGTTACACAGCACATTGCACTTTGAAAAATGCTGTGTATCCCTTTCAACGCATCTTTATTTTTATGGGGGAACGGTGGAGAATCTAGAACGCACTTATTTGTCAGTTCTTACCTGCATGTTAGTAGGATAAGCATCTTTTCTTGATGAGTTTTCTTTTCTTTGATACAGACCTCAAGACAAAAACAGAACAAGCACCGAACAACATCGATGCCTGTTTCGAAATACGTATGGACAAAACTCAGAACAGCGAGAACCCGCCCTCTTCAAACAGTAAAGACCCTGTAATATACGAAGCATCATCGCTCGCTAAGAATAAAGCCGCAGCCGCCGCTTCCTCTGGCTCCCCATAACGCCCCATAGGAATATTGGCCAAAAATTTTGCGTTCCTCTCTGGATCGAAACGCGTGCCTTCTGTGATGCGCGTCATGCTGGTGCCTGGACAAAAGGCGTTAACGCGAATACCATATGGTGCCATTTCTAGGGCAGCATATTTCGTGAATTGGGACACACCTCCCTTGCTCGCACTATATGCTCCTGTGTTAGGTGATACGATCTTAGCAGCCACTGAACTCGTGTTCACAACAGCACCTTTGGTTCTCCGCTCAACCATGTGCTTCAATACCGCCTGGTTAACGAAGAAGATTCCATTAAGATTAACGTCGATCACACGACGCCATTCTTCCTCTGTCGCATCAAGCAAGCTCGTTCTACTCACAATGCCTGCGTTAGCGAACAGCAAGTCGATCTGCCCAAAATGGTCGATGGCCCTTTCCACTGCATTATCAACTTCTTGTTTCACGGCAACATCGCACGACAAACAAAGAACGTTTGGATTCGAAGCATACTTCTCCTCCATGGTGCCTTCTTCTATATCAAGAACAGCAACCTGAGCGCCTTCCTCGAGCAGCCTTTTAACCATGCACTCGCCGATGCCATTTGCTCCACCAGTGACTATTGCATTTTTTCCTTCGAAACGCTTCATAAATCCCCTTTATTTACAACGTTCATCATATGAACACCTGAACGATATTGTTATTGGTTCATAAAAATTAGAGGGCGCTAGCAATTTTCGCTAACACCCTCTAAAACCCGAACCCTTTAAGCTCTAGCCAACAACTTTGTAAGTCTTGGTCAGATAGGTATTGATTGCATCAGAGAACTCTTGGGCATGCGGAGAGATACGTTTGAACTGAGTGCTACCGTAGAATTCATTGAATGCATCCATGTTCTCAAACCAGAACTCAACCATTCCAGCAACCGGAAGCGTCTCATAAGGAACAGGCTCACCATTCAAGATGCGATCGATGACGATGTTTTGACTGTATCCAATATATCCTGGAATAGTCTTCACAAGCATCGAGTGAATGTACCACCACTCCTCTTGAAAGCGCTCTGGAGAAACGCCCTTCTTGCGATTTAGGAATGAAACACGTTTCACGATCTTGTCTTCGTCAACATAAGAAGGGACCTTTAAATCGACCTTTTTCTGGAAAACCAAAATAGGACAATAAGGCTCAGCGAATAGCAGCACATCTTCAGCGCCTTCACCATGCAAAGATTCAACACCTTTAACCATGTCGCCATAGGTATCGAATGATAGCTCAGAATAACCATCGATATCCATTACACCAGATGCAATTGCATGGCGATGCTCGTTATCCACTACAAGATGCTGAGAATACTGCTGAAGACCTTCCATCTTCGCAGCAATAGGACCATGAACATTCAACCAATACTTCTGGAACTCCTCCATGGTCGTTCCTTCTTTTCTTTTCATGAATCCACAACGGGTAATCATTTGAAACCTCCTTGGTATATTGGGCGACTAAAGTGTTTTGGTCGCCCAGCTGTTCTTTGACGTAAGAAATACTCGATCTTATTCGTAGTACTCAGGGATGAGCTTCATTTCCTTGAAGCGATCTGGGTCATGAGAGAACCAGATCGTTGCATCGTTTTCATCGCAGAAATCATGAAGCTTCTTGATGCTTTGCCAATATGCGATCGAATCGTAATGAGGACCTGGCATACCACCGTTATAATGCTGTTCTGAATTGCACGCATCCGATGGAGCGATCACGGTTCCGCTTTCGAGATGCAGAACGAGTGCCATCACCCCAGGAGAATGACCTGGAAGCATCATGACTTCAACCCCCGGAAACAGCTCGGTGTCTTCGTCAATATAGTGGCGGATCTTCACCGGCATCATAACGTCCTTCTTTAGATAAAAACCGTGCGTCGAAGGATCCGAGTCACCATTGACAAGAGTAAAAGCATATTCTGCTTCATCGCGAGCCACCCAGAATTCTGCATGCTTGAACAGCTCGATATTGCCAATGTGATCATTGTGCAAATGAGAAAGGATTACCTTGTTGATGTCCTCAGGTTTGACCCCGATCTTTGCAAGGCCATCAACGAGCGTTTCTCCCTCTTCATGGTTATACAAACTGGTGCTGCACTGTGCTTCAGTCCACTGATCTTCAGCATCAGGCGGGAGACCCAGATCGTAGAGGATATAGCCCTCTGTAGGATGATCGATCAGGATGGCCGACGTAGGAACAGTTACCCATTCACATTTCTGATCAGGATTTTGGCGTGTTGCCAAAACCGATTGACCCTTCCAAAGATTAATATCGTTGGTGAGCGTACCGGTACTGATGATGTATGCTTTTAAGCCTTTCATATTTCCCCCTAAACTATGATTTTGCCTTCTTGAAGGCAGGTTTGCTTCAAGAGATCCAGGACGCTTTCGCTTGGATCCGAAAGGCTTCTTCCCTATTTTGAAGCAGGCTTCTTGTCTGCAGATGGCATGTGCAGATACATCGTCATACCACCATCAACGAACAGATGCTGACCCGTAACGAAGCTTGCATCATCCGAAAGCAAGAACACAACAGGAGCCGCGATCTCACGCGCAACAGCAAAACGCTGCAGCGGATTCGATTCAGCCAGGAACTTATGGTTTTCGGTACGACCCTTTGTCATTGGGGTCAGAATGAAGCCTGGGCATACTGCGTTTACACGAATGCCATAAGGAGCAAGATCGGAAGCTGCTGCACGAGTCATGCCCTGAACAGATGCTTTTGCAGTTGCGTAAGCGAACAGATTTGCAGGACCAAAATGAGCGCCCTGGAAAGAACAGGTATTAACGATAGCGCCACCGCCCGCTTCGATGATGTACGGAGCGCAGTAACGCATGCCGTAGAAAACACCCCAGCAGTCAACATCCATAAGATGTTCCATGCTTTCACGCGTCTCATCGAGAACCGTACCGTTTTTCACGATACCGGCATTGTTTACCAAAAGATCAATGCGACCCCACATGTCTGCGGCCATCTTCGCCGTACGTTCCCATTCATCTTCTTTGGTAACGTCCATAACACAAGCAACCGCTTCGCCGCCATCACGCTTGATGTCAGCAACAACACGGTTGATCTCTTCTTCGTTGACATCACAAACAAGTACTTTTGCACCCTGCTGAGCGATCATCTTGGCTTCCATTTCGCCCTGACCACCAGCAGCTCCCGTTACAACAGCAACCTGACCATCAAACTTACGAACTGACTCTGGAAGCAACTCGAAACGCAAATTGCGTTCGCGCTCAAAAACTCCTGCCTCAAAGTCGGCAAGGCCTGGACCGTCAAGAACGAGATCTTCCATAGCGAATGCAGATTTTGCCATAACTTTTTCCTTTCCCTTATGTAAGGTTCGACAATTTACCGAGCTCGAACTGTCGAACGATTTCGGGCATACGCCCCTTTTGCTATCTGAAGAAAAAATAACAAATCGCTGGACGCTTACCAATTACGCACTTATAGGTTAGAACGCTTGAAAACAAAACAGAGGGGCGACAATTTCTTGCCTGCCCCTCTGTTTCGATCGATCAGCAAAATGCAAATCATCTATATTGATTTAAACAAATCGGCTCTCGCTTTTTTTCGCTTCAAGTTGCACTTTGCACCAACGAAGCTTGCGCGTCAGAATCGAACGAGAAATAAAGCCATCTTGTGGGAGACTTGCGATGCGCTCTTCAAGCTCTGGAATATCCTTTTCAAGCTTGTTGACGTTAATACGATTGAGAGCTCTCGCCTTATCGCAAAGAACAATCACTCGTTCGCCAAGAACTTGAGCATATCCGCCCATGATAGCAGCGCTTAGAATAATTCCGTCTTCTTTCTTGGTTCGAGCCCAGATAACACCATCCTTTAGTGCAGAGACGAGAGGCTCATGGTTCGCTAAGATGCCCAACTCCCCATCAGAACTAGGAATCATGACGGAATAAAGCGAACCAGAGTACAGAACCTTATCCTTTGCAACGACATCGCAGATGATCTTTGACATGATTACTCCTCATTTAGAGCTAACATTAAGCTCCGCGTTGTACTATGCGCTGAAACGAGCCTCTCCTCTACGCAAGGCAATACTTATACGAACTCGCTCTTAGTCCATTTCAACCGCTGCGACCCTGCCATCAAGAACTGCATGCTTCAGAAGTGAGTGTGGCTCACCCAAAGTTGATCCAACCTCATATATCTCAGGAACAAGATCCTTAAGAGAGTCATAGAGTGATCCATCGCGTCTCTCAGGAAGCATGATCATGACACTATCGCACTTGATCTCTCGTTCATCTTCAGGAGTCTTGATGGTCACGCTCTTCTTGCCAATAGAAGTGCATTCAGCACTCCTAATCACTTCAACATTGTGGTCTTTGAACCATGGCTCGATGCGTGCCTTGTAACGAACAGGAATCTGGCCTCCAACGTCCTCATTCTCAGAAAGCAACACCACACTCTTTCCGCGATGAGCAAGGAATGTAGCACACTGGGTGCCTTCAATACCCGCCCCAAGCACTACGATACGCTTTCCAACAGGGAAGAACTTCTCACTCATAGAGGCAAGCTTCTCAGGTCCGAACATCTTCATGGGAACCGCAGCAAGCTTTGACATACCCGGAATGGTAAAGACATTCTTACGGTCAACACCTGGGAGATCCGTTGGGATGAAATAGGGCGAACTATTTGCAATAGCAACAACATCTGGCTTTTCCTTCTTCACGAGAGAAGGGGTGACCTCTGTCTTCAGCTTGACCTTAACATTGGAGCGTTCGATCTGCACCGTAAGATAGTCGAGCATAGGAATGATATCTTCGACTTTGTTGCCCTTGATCATTGAGGCAAGCTTCATTCGGCCTCCCAGCTCACCTTTGCTTTCATACAAGGTTACATCATGACCCTTTGCAGCTGCATCAAGTGCGGTTTGCATACCAGCTGGACCACCGCCGATAACCATTACCTTCTTTGGCTTATCAACAGGCTTTAATTCGAGCTCTTTGTCGCGACCAAGTGAGGGGTTCACACGACAAATACGCGGAGAGGTAACCGGGTCTTCACAAGAAGCGCAGCGAGTACAACGGCGAATCTCATCGAGGCGTCCGTCTCTAACCTTATTCGGAAACTCTGGGTCAGCCCATAAATAGCGACCATACGCAATGATGTCCGCATAACCATTCCGGAGGACTCGCTCGCCTTTGACCTCATCCATGCGGCCAACGCCAATAACAGGAACGTTAACTGCCTCTTTGACTGCCTTGATAGAAGGCATGAGAATACCCAGATCCTCGTAATCCTTCATATATGGTTCCATATGCGGTTCAGGATCAGGATAAGGGAAGTAGTCGGGGCAATAGCGGAACGGAAGCGGCCCGTATCCATAGCCTGACACGCTGATGTACTGATAGCCGTACGACTCGAGTGCTTTTGCATGCTCAACAGCCATTTCTGGCGTAATAGCACCTGGCTGCAGAGGGGACCATTCTTGACCGTTGATACGTGTACCGATCACGATATCGTTGCCGCAGCGCTCGCGGATCAGGTCATAGATCTCCTTCATGATGAGCGTACGGGATTCAGCGGTCTGAGGTCCGTATTCATCATCACGATGATTCCAGATCGGGCTTAGGAAGCTGTTAAGGAAATAGCCATGTGCAGCATGGACTTCGATCGCATCGAAACCTGCTTTCCACAGGCGCTCAGCTGCATCAACGATAAGATCGCGCTTCTCGTGCAGCTCTTCAATGGTCAAGCCTCTTGTAGCCATGCCCTCAGGCGGAATGGTGGGAAGCTCGTCTTCCTCAAGGGTAGAAGAGCAGATCGGTCGATCGCTTCCTTGAGCAGGTGAAAGCGGACCACCATGATGCAGCTGCCCGATGGTCAAACAGCCATGTGCATGAACTCGATCATTGAGCTCTTTCAGGCCAGGAATAAATTTGTCATCGTAGGCATACAGATAGATACCCCAAGGAGCGGGCTCCCAATTGATACCAGCAATATTAACAGCCGCGGCACCGCCCTTTGCAATTGCTTCATACAGGTCGATACCAGCACTTCCATCAGCAGTTCCATCCTCATTCCAACGCCAGGTTGACTGAGGAGACTTTACGATGCGATTCCTTAATTTGAAGTTCGGCGTGACCTCTAACGGTGAAAGCAGCATATCAAAATCACCCATTGCAACTCCTTTCAGTTAAGTGGCGAGTTATAGCGGTTGGTCTATGATTACGGAAAGAACGGTGTGCTCT
>ENA-OPBL01001455-OPBL01001455.1-human-gut-metagenome-genome-assembly--contig:-NODE-1455-length-20871-cov-8.930054_pt1 | contig 20871 bp, 19 predicted proteins | sample MGYA00241073_ERZ501461 | MGnify/ENA primary metagenome ERZ501461 (study PRJEB25962, sample SAMEA2042630) | human gut metagenome | biome: human gut; feature: human-associated habitat; material: faeces... | reverse complement strand
ACGGTTCTTTCTTTTTGCCATAGGCCTACCTCCTGTCTGGCAGGAGTTTCGAAATGTACCGCATTGTTATTGTCACCACCCCGAACTCCTGCTTTTTTATTTTGATTGGATTTAAAAGCATGGATTTCTGAAATGATTTTAGAAACTACTTAGACGGCAAACATGCCATGAACTTTTGAGAAATATACTTTGTATTTATAGTATCATTTGTTCTAAACTTCTTCAAGTAACTTTATGAAATTTTAATTTTCTGTACTGACTCAATCGAACAGAATGACTTCTACCAATTAGAACGTGCTCATTGCGCACAAAAACTGCCATAGCATATACCATGACAGTTTTTATACGTCTTTTATAATCTGCTCTCAATTTTGGTAATATACTTTTTCAGAAGAATTGCCCATTCGGACATTTTTTCTTCTGTAAAATGACTCGCAAGACCACTGATACTGATTGCCGCATACAAGTTTCTGTTACGGTCAAATATCGGCATTGCAACACATTTTATTCCAAATTCGTGCTCCATATCATCAATTGCATATCCACGCTGACGGGTACGCACAAGCTCCTGTTTAAATACTTCTTTATCTGTGATACTGTTCTCTGTAAACGCTTTCAGCTCATGCGAATTCAAGTATTCATCAATTGCACGTTCATTCATATTCGCCAACATTGCTTTTCCAATTCCTGTACAGTACATCTGCGCTCTTTCTCCAAGAATCGATCTCATCAATTCTACAGATTCCGCTGGATACATTGCATCCAGGTACAGTACTTCTTCTCGATATGGAACTGCCAGATAGACTCGTTCTCTGGTAATATTAGATAATTCCTGCATATAAGGTCCGGCAATTTTAGTAATGGAATAGGTATCTCCCAGAGCTTTGCTTAAAGTAAACACCTGAATCCCCAGACGATATTTTCCAGTCTCCTCATCCTGTTCCAAATATTCCATTGCTTTAAGAGTAGAAAGAATATTATGTACTGTACTTTTATATATCCCAAAATATTCGCTAATCTCTGTCACACCCAATACCGGTTTATCGGCAAAAAGGTTTAAAATTTCCAATGCTTTTTGAAGACTTTTCACTTTAATCTCGCTATTATCTATCATATATATGTGCTTTCTCCTTCCTGCCCCAATAATGTCACTTCTTTTTCATACATCAACTATTGCAAAAATATTTCTAATGTATTGCTGCAATTTCCTTCGTAGGCAAAGTTTTCTGTGCAATAATTATAACATCTGTTTTTTTTACGTTCAATATTTTTTAATATTTCATATTCAAAGCTGCAATATTTCGAATAATTATATTCATTTTGTACAAAAACAGGGCATGTACAGTACATACCCTGTCCTTTACCATATAAAGCATTTTTCACTAGTTTTTTAAACAATCACTTATTATTGTACCATTCTGCAACTTCGTCCAGTTCTGTCTTCGCATCTGCATCCTGAAATACCACATTCTGAACTGCTTTTACAAGTTTTGTACAAAGTTCTGTGTAGTCCGCCGGATAAAATGTAATTTCACCTGTTTTAGCATATTCGCTCCACATCTGCATACTGTCATACATTACGTTTTCTTTGACGCTTTCATCATCAAATACTCCTGTACGAACCGGCAGACAATTTGCAGACACCCACTGTACTTGATTTTCTTCAGACAAATAGAATTTGATGAAATCCATTGCCATTTCCGGATTCTGTGCATATTTGCCAATTGCAAGTGTTTGTCCTGCCACATATGCCGGTGCTGATTCCCCTTCCTTTTCTCCAGGGATTGGACAAGAAGTAAAGTTATCTGCAAAATTCGAAGTCATGATTGTTGCTGCACGCTGTGTTCCTGCATTTACAGCATCCACAGTGCCACTCTTAAACGCATCTACCACATCATCATAAGCCATATTCATGGTTGTCTGATCCATAGAGCCATTATCAACCAGTTCTTTGATGAAATTAACAACTTTTACGCCTGCATCACTGTTAAATACTGCTTTTCCATCTTTATCCAAGAAATCACCGCCAGCCGAACGGATCCACGGAATAAATGTCTCAATAAGTCCGGTTCCATTTCCATCTTCGCTTAATCCGAGCGCAAAACCAAGGGAAGTATCCGTAGATGCTTTCGAACTCTGTGCAAGCAGATCATCCCATGACTGTGGAGCACTGTCATAAAGATCGCTTCTGTACCACATTGCAGTTACACGGCTTTCCCATGGAAGGGAATAAATTTCCCCATCACTCTGGGTGAGTTTATCTGAGGTATAAATATAATCTCCCATCTCGGTAATAAAATCTTTCGCATAATCCGTCATTGGCTGAACTGTTCCGGCATCTATATGCTGTTTCAGCTGATCAGAGAAACAGTTAATGATATCCGGGCCTTTTCCTGCTGCCGCTGCCTGGATTGCCTGGGATTCAAATACACTGTAGTTGAAACTTTCTACCGTAACTGTATTTCCATATTGGTTGGTCTCATTATATTCTTTTACAATATTAGACAGCACCACACTTCTCGGATCTTCGGTAGATTTTGGATCCAGAAAGATCCAGAAAGTCATATCCTTTCCGCCTTTATCCGTGTCAGAATCTTTTGAGTCTGTATTCTCTGCAACCTCTGTAGTTTCCGAAGTATCCGATGCCTGTTCTTTTGCAGAATCCCCCGAACCGCAGCCAAACAGTGACATAGTCATAGCCATAGAAAGTGCAATACCCAAACCTTTTTTTAATGTTTTTGCCTTCATAAATCTCTTCTCCTTTTCTTGTCGCATTATCCCTTGACTGCTCCTGCCGCCATTCCTTCCACAAATCTTTTCTGCATACAGATGAACAGAATAATGATCGGAATAATTGAAATCATAACTGCTGCCATCAGAAGTCCCCATTTAATACCATACTGCGTAATATACTGATAAAGGCCTACTGAAATCATTTTCTTCTCGCTTGCTGTAATAAAGGAACTTGATACAAGATAATCATTCCATACATACACTGCCGAAAGAAGTGCTGCTGATACAATACCCGGCTGGGAAATCGGAAGGATCAGTTTATAAAAAGCTTTTGATTTCGAACAGCCATCAATGATTCCTGCTTCTACAATTTCCATAGGAAGTTTCCGGAAAAAACCTTCCATGATCCATGTAAGGATCGGCGTCCTCCATGCAGTATAGATCAGTACCAGAAGAATCCTTGTATTATACAGATTCAGTTTTACACTGAGCATGTACAGTGGTACAAGAAGTGCAACTGGCGGTACCATACTGGTCATCAATATAAAGAAGGAAATTCCTTTTCTGAATCGGATGTTAAAGAATGTAAGCGCGTATGCCGCATGAGCTGCTACAAATGTTGCCATCACGATACTGATCAGTGTTATAAGCAGACTGTTTTTCATATAGAGCATAAAGTCAGATTTCGTAACTACATCAATAAAGTTATTCCATGTAATTTCTTTTGGTATGATCTCCGGTGGAAACATTGTCACTGCACTGTCCGTTTTCAGTGCAGTGGACAGCCCCCACAGAACCGGAAACAATGAAACGATCGCTGCTGCGATAAGGGCAATAACCGTCAGAAAATCCAGCCCCGGCGTTTTACCAAGAGAACTTTTTCTTTTTCCCATTGTTTCGCCTCCTAATTGTCGTTGGTTTTCAGGATTCTTACATAAAACAGACTAAATACAATATTCAGAAGGAAGATAATAATACTGTACGCTGCTGCTATGTCCATATGCCAATAGTCAAATCCATTCTGATAAGCTGCCAGACTCAGTGTCTGTGTCGCATTAAACGGTCCGCCTGCTGTCAGTACGTAGATTAAAGTTACCATATTGAAATATTCAATACTCTGCATAACAAGTGCAGTGACCATGGTCGGACGGATCATCGGGAGAGTCAGTTTCCAGTAGATCATTTTTCTTGAAGCACCATCTACCTGCGCCGCCTCGATCAACTCCGGCGAAATCGTCTGCAGTGCTGCTATCGTCAGAATAATTACGACCGGAACCGTATTCCATACGTTTACAATAACTACCAGGATTTTTGCAATGATTGCTGAACTGAAAAGATCCATTTTTTTACCTGTCAGCTGATAAGCCCAGGAGGTGATCAGTCCATAGTTTCCATTAAGAAGCCATTTCCACAGGAGCGCAGTAACTGTCTGCGATAATGTCCAAGGAATGATGATCATAGTACGGAAAATTGTCATTCCTCTAATCTTTCGGTTCAGAAGAGTTCCGACTCCGATACCGATCGGCATCGCCAGCAGCAGGGATAAAACTACATAAACAATTGAATTGATTATATTTTTCATTCCATCTGACTCAACCATAACAGATATATAATTTTTCAATCCTACAAATTCCCCAACCATTGCATACTGCGTTTTGTGAAAACTGGTATATACAGCTTCAAAAATCGGAATAACAGTAAAGCAGCATATCAACAGTAACGCCGGTGCAAGAAAAAGAATTGCTCTTCCGGTATCACCTTTCTTTTTTCTCATTTTTTCCATTATGTTACTCCCTTTTCGCTGAAAGTTTCAGTTTTTAATCCTCATATTCCTTCAAAATTTCTGGAAGAGTGATCAGATTGCCTTCATGTTCTTTGATGTATTCCTGTGCGATCTTTCTTGCTCTCGCTTTTTCTGCTTTTGCCTTTTCTTCATCTCTGTAAACAGAAGCGCCAAGGCGAATCAGTTCTTCCTGAATTTCTTTTACTTCCTGCTCTCTTGGCTGGACATGGTTCTTTGCACACACAGCTGCTGCAACACCGGAAGCCTGTCCGATTCCCATGATACCGCCCTGTGTTCTGTAAGATCCATGAGCCTCACTTGTTCCGGAAATGCACCGGCCGGAAAGGATCAGTCCATCAATATGTTTTGGGATCAGACATCTGTACGGAATATCATAAGTGTCTTTCGGAACTTTCCACACACCACCGTTTCCATATCCTTCTTTTCCATCCGGATTGTGAAGGTCGATCGGAAAATATCCTCTTGAAACTACATCCTCGAATTTTCTTCCTTCGTAGACATCCATGCCGGTAAGTGTATGCATGCCTTCGATATGTCTTGTTTCACGAACGCCGATCTCAGCATTGGTAACGCTTACAAATGCATTTTCAAATCCCGGAACATACTTAATCATAAATTCTGATACAGAATTGATCTGCCTTCTTCCGTCAATCTCGCTTTCTGTTCTCTTTACGACATCCGTAGCATCCAGTCCGCAGATTCTGGTCGCATTAAAATGCATGGTGTTTGGATGAATACCATTCAGTACGATCACGGAGTCTCGTCCAAATTCCAGGTCACCTGCCTCGACTGCTTTTTTTACCAGCTTCTTAAATCCCTGTCCAACAAAATAATGCTGTTTCAGTCGATCATCAAACTCTCTCATTGGAACGATATCTGATAAAAATTCAAAATCTTCCTGATTCTCCTGAATGTAGCGGAATACTTTTTCTGTATCTACATTTGCCATCTCAAACATTGCGGAAGAAGGACTAAATTTGTGTTCCACAGGATCACCGATGCAGTAATTTTCTCCACACCTTACAGCAATGTCCCCATCACCGGTCGCATCTACGATAACGTGAGCAGAAAAGTGAAGTCTGTCTCCGCCTTTTGAAACGGTTGTGAGTCCAGTCAGTTTAAAGTTATCGCAGTCTACAGAATCGATCATGGAATGATACAGAATATCTACGCCAAATTCTTTCAGCATTTCAACCGCTACATATTTATACTTTTCCCTGTCATAGAATCCAAGAGAATCTCCACTTCCATAAGGATCTAGCGTTTTCATATGCCCGGTACTTCCGGCTTCTTTTACCATACGATCCATAAAATCCTGTGGAATACCATTGATCACCTGTTCATCTTTATAATGAAACGGAGAAATCGGGCCAAGGACACTGGCTGTTGCCGCTCCACCTAAGAATCCGTTCTTTTCAATAAGAAGTGTATCTGCGCCTAATTTTCCGGAAGCCATTGCTGCCATGATTCCCGCCGGTCCGCCGCCTACAACAATAACATCATAAATCTGTTTCATCTTTATCTCTCCTTCTTATTTTGAAATAAATTCCATTGCTCTGTCTGAAAGTTCTTTTATCTGTCGTAACTCTGACAACTCTGTTTCACTGATATAGTCTGCTGTATTTTTTCTGGTCCGTGCTTTGATGGAAAATCCGATTTCTTTCGCAAGATATGTTTTTGCACTTAACGGATAGTTTTTCAGTTCTATGAAAGAACACGGTGTAAGTATATCCTGTAAATATTCTGCCTTCTCAGGTTCCTTTTCCCAGTTCTCCAGCAGCCATGCATACAGTGCCGGGTGGAAGTTCGCCATAACTCCGCTGTAGCCAGCCGCACCATACTTCATACTTTCCAGAAGTGTGGAAGTATTGGCATTGTATAATTTCATATTGCTGCCTTTCATGATCTCAAGTTTTTTCCTGATTCCCTCGATATCACAACATGTGTCTTTTAGGAAATAAAACCTTCCACTGTCCGCACAAAATTCTACAACTTTTGGAGAAAGAATTCTTTTGTACGGATATGGGCATTCATAAAATCCAAGCGGAAGATTTTCTGGAAGTTCACTCATGATATTCTTTAATCTTTCGATCAGAACTTCGTCAGATTCATTTGCCGCTGCCAGACGGTTGGATAAAAGGATTACTGCATCTGCGCCTGCTTCGGCAATTCCGTTTAACTCCTGGATCTGGTCATGCAGGGAATAGGAAACATGACCTGATGAAATAACGGGAACTCTTCCATTTGCTGCTTTTTTGATGAAACGAGTGAGTTCTTCTCTTTCTTCCATAGAAAGATAAAACATTTCACTTGACTGGCACACCGCAAATAATCCAGAGGATCCTTCCTTTATGTACCAGTTTATAAGCTCTTCCAGAGCTGGATAATCTACATCGCCGTTTTGCTGTAAGGGAGTCAGCATAACCGGCCACATGCCATTTGGAAATTTTTTCTCCATCTTGCTCTCCTTGTTCTTTATTATTGAACTCTGTTCTCATAGGTGATCTTTAAAAAATCTCGATCGCTCGAGCTCTTCGTTCTTTATTATTGAACATCGTTCTTTATATTTATATATTATCATATTCATCCTTCTAACACAATAGACTATATCAACTAATATTTGAGTGTTTTTTTGTATATTATCTCCAATATTTAAATGAGCTGCTGAAAGTTATCACACTTAGCAGCAGCTCATTTGCATTATCTTCTTTTATCAGCCTCCGAGTTCTACCATACGATGAATGCAGCGTCCGGCGCCTTCCATAACATTTTCCGGAAGTTCGATCACTTCTCCGCCGGTTCCCTTCAGGCAATTGTAAATATCCATCAGTGTTGTGATCTTCATGTTCATACAGGTCAGCATGACAGACAGCGGATAAAACTGTTTGTCCGGACATGCAAACTGGAGATGTTCCACAATACTGTTCTCTGTTCCGATGATGAATTCTTTATTCGGAGATTTCTTTGCATATTCCATGATTCCGGTTGTAGAACCAACATAATCAGCAAGTTCTACGACTTCCTGACGGCATTCCGGATGAACCAGAAGCAATGCATCCGGATGTGCTTTCTTTGCTTTTTCTACATCTTGGGCGCTGACGATAATATGTCTTGGACATCCACCTTTGTAGAAGGCAAACTCTTTTTCCGGAAGTTTCTCTGCAACAAAACGTCCCAGGTTCGGATCCGGGATAAACAGAATCTTGTCATTATCCAGTTTACTGCAGATCTGTACTGCAGAAGAAGATGTCACGCAGACATCACACTCTGTCTTTAGTTCAGAAGTCGTATTGATATAAGCAACTACCGCATATCCCGGATGCTCTGCTTTTAACTTACGCAGGCTCTCCAGATCCAGCTGTTCTGCCATTGGACATCCGGCTGTCGGATTGGCAAGCCATACTTTCTTCTCCGGACTTAAAACCTTACAGGTTTCTGCCATAAAACGGACGCCACACATGATGACGCCTTTGCAGTTACTCTTGGATGCCTGCACACTCAGTCCATAAGAATCGCCCATGTAATCTGCTACTTCCAGAATTTCCTGTCCCTGGTAAGCATGTGCCAGAATACATACATCCTGTTCTTTTTTCATTCGCAGGATCTCCTGCTGAATTTCCTGTACTGTCATAATTTAATATTTCCCTTTCCTGTGCTCTGTTCCCATGGCTGAAGCGGAGCCAGAAAACCGGCTTTCTTCAGCTGTTCTTCAATCAGATCCAACCGTTCTTCACTTGCGGCTTCCACCAGATGATAATGATATCCTGAAGTTGCATTACTTAAAACAGTGGAATGACTGTTCTGCAATGCCTGTACAAACTCACTCACATCCTGTCTGGAGCGAATATCCATCTCCGCGCTGACACGACCATAAACTCTGTGACTGATACTGATATTTTTGACATGCCCCCCACAGTCTACGATCAGATTCAGTTCCTCAGCAGCTTTATCCTGGCTGTGACGAACTTTAAATTCTCGACTGCAACTGCTGTCCTGCTGAATCACATACCCCTTTGTTGTTGACAATATTCCCGGCGTAGAAGCCCTTATCACCGCCAGATCCTGCACGATCACCTGACGGCTGACACCAAATTTTCCCGCAAGCTCTCTTGCTGCCACCGGAGCATCTGCATTATGAAGGATCTTTAAAATTTCTCCGCGTCTTTCTGCAGTGTTCATAAGGTCTCCTCCTCTCACACCGCATGAAGATTTTTCATGGAAATGTCAAGGATTGGTGCAGAGTGAGTCAAAGCTCCGCTTGAAACAAAATCAACACCGATTTCACGGATCTTCTGAATATTTTCTTTTGTGATATTACCAGAGCATTCGGTCTGTGCTCTGCCATTGATCAGCTCAACCGCCTGTTTCATTACTTCCGGTGTCATATTATCCAGCATGATGATATCCGCACCAGCTTCTACAGCCTCTTTTACCTGTTCCAGTGTCTCTACCTCAATCTCGATCTTACGGACAAACGGTGCATACGCTTTTGCCATCTGTATCGCTTTGGTTACGCTTCCGGCTGCCCCGATGTGGTTATCTTTCAGTAAAACTCCATCTGAAAGATTATATCTGTGATTACATCCGCCTCCAACTCTTACTGCATATTTTTCAAATACTCGGCAGTTCGGGGTTGTCTTACGGGTATCCAGCAAAGTTACCTTGCTGCCTTCCAGATGTTTTGCAACCTGTCTGGTATATGTGGCAATTCCACTCATTCTCTGCAGATAATTCAGCGCTACACGTTCTCCGGAAAGAAGGACTCGAATGTCACCTGTTACAGTTGCCATCAACTCACCTTTTTTTACTTCATCTCCATCTTTGCAGTGAAAATCAATCTCTGTTTTTTCATCCAGGATTGTAAATACTCTCGCATAAATGTCAAGTCCGGCAATTACACCGTCTTCTTTTGCGATCAGATCTACGGTTCCTTTTGTTGCTGTCGGCATAACCGCATTTGTAGAAACATCCTCGCTTGTAATATCTTCCTGCAACGCCATACGGATCAGCTGATCAGCCTGCATTTTCATTGTAATTTCATTCATGACTCTTCTTCATCCTTTCAATTTCATTTAAAACCATTTCATGATAAACAGTCAGAACTGCGTCTCTGTCCTCATATGGTTTCAGATCTATGCTACCCGGTCTGCACGGATCTGGTTTTCTTCCAAATATGATATCATCTGCAGCGCGTCTTGCAAAGACCAGAGATTCAAGAAGTGAGTTGCTTGCAAGACGGTTTTTGCCGTGCACACCATTACAGCTTGTCTCACCGCAGGCATACAGCCCCTTCATGGAAGTACGGCTTCCAAGGTCAACCTTGATTCCACCCATGAAATAGTGCTGTGCCGGAACGACCGGAATCGGCTCTTTGCGCGGATCAAAACCTTCTTCTACACATCTGTGGAAAATATTTGGAAAATGTTTCATGATGGTTTCTTCTCCCAGTGGACGCATATCTTCCCACACGAAATCAGTACCGTCTTTTTCCATCTGTGCAAAGATTGCCTGGCTGAGCAGATCTCGCGGCTGCAATTCATTTGTAAAACGCTGTCCGTTTTTATCATACAAAAGTGCACCTTCTCCTCTGACAGATTCAGAAATCAGGAAACGGCGTCCTGATTTCTGAGAATAAAGAGTAGTCGGATGAATCTGTATATAATCCAGATGTTCGAGTACCACCTGATGTTTCATGGCGATTCCAAGTCCATCGCCTGCAATATGCGGGAAGTTGGTGGAGTTTTTGTAAAGACCTCCGAGACCACCACATGCCAGAACAACGTATGGTGCTCTGACCGGATATACTTCATTCTTCTCATCCATGACGATTACCCCGCCACAGACGTTGTCTTTGGAAATGATATCGACCATGGTCATATATTCGCAGATTTCAATATTGTCTCTTGTCAGTGCCTGATTCAGAAGAGTCTGTGTGATCTGTTTACCGGTAATATCTTCATAGAAAAGGATTCTCGGCTGAGAATGTGCTCCTTCTCTGGTGAAATCCAATTCTCCCGTCTCTGTTCGTTCAAATGTAACATTTCTCTGTAAAAGATCTCGGATAATACTGTTAGAGCTACGGATCATCAGCTCGACTGCTTTTGCGTCATTTTCGTAATGGCCCGCGCGCATGGTATCTTCAAAGTAATCATTATAATCTTCTTCTCCTCTGAGCATGCAGATACCGCCCTGTGCCAGAAAGGAGTCGGACTGATCCGCCTGCTGTTTGGTCAGCATCAGTACTTTCATTCTGGAAGGCAGATTCAGTGCACAGTAGAGACCTGCGGCTCCTGTTCCTACGATAATGACATCGTAATTTTCTTTCATTTTTGTTTCCTCGTACCGGTTGATGCCGGATTTTCTGTTGGGTTTTGTATTTTTATGTTTTCTGATTTGTGATTATACTACCCGACATGTTAGGTGTCAAGACACCTATGTATATTGGTGTAAAGAAATTCGTTGCACTATCCGTGCCTTCGCCCCTTCCCGGGAGAGAAATTAAATAAAAGCGAAAACAGATGGATAAATATAGTACCCGGAAACATCTGCAATCGTTCGTCGTTGTACTTGAATATGTTCGGGCTGTGTTGGCAAAATCGGAAGCTCTGTCTGAGCGTAGCGAGTTTGCTGACGATTTTGACGTTCTTAACAGCCAGGTTATATTCTAGTACAACCGGACGATGAAGCCGTTTCCGGGTACTATATTTACTCACATCTGTTACACTTTTATCTTTTTCTCTCAGTACTATATTTCACTATCAACAGTTCCACACTCAGCACATCCTGCAGTCTTCCGGTCTTCACTGCCTCCTCCGCATCAACAAAATCCTCTTCTGCCTGTTCAAGCTCCTCAACACTGTAAGCTCTCGCACAGGCCAGTATATTTCTTGCCACAAAAGACGGTACGCCAAGTCTGGTTGCAATTTCGTTCTGAGATGACCCTTCCCCTGCCATTTTCTTTGCAAGGCACATCTGCCGGAACTGCTTCGACAGCAGGAACAGTATCCTCATCGGCGGCTCACGCAGCGTCAGAAGATCATTATACAGATCCAGTGCTCTCCTCTGATTTCGCTCCGTAACTGCACGAACCATATCGAAGATCTTATTCTCTGTCCGTGTTGTACAGATTTCCTCAATATCTTCTCTCGTTACAATATCCTGTCCCATGGTATATGTGATCAGCTTCTCCAGTTCCATACGGATATTTCCCATATCCGTACCGGTTTTTGTCAGAAAAAGTTCCATATCTCTGGTCGTGATCTTGCGACCTTCTCTCGCTAGAATACCTGCCGCCCAGCGCATCAGCGTCTTTTCATCCTGCTTTGCAAACTCTACAATGCGGCCGCAGTTTTTCACCGCCTTATACATACGGCTTCGTTTATCTACCTCTTCTTCAACAAAAACCAGCCTCAGGTAATCCGGCAGTGTCTTCATATAATCTGCAAGTTCATCACATTTATTCTTAAAAAATCCGGAGTTTTCCACAAGGACCACACGATGATCTGCAAAGAAAGGCATTGTCTCACAGAGGTCGATCATTTCACGCACCTCAATTCCTTTTCCTTCATATTTGGTAAAATTCATCGTATCATCATCCGGATTTAATGCATGAATCAGCTTTTCTTTGTACTGAATCTTCAGATACGCCTCCTCACCAAACAGAAGATATGCATTTTTGAATTTTCCTGTTTTAATGTCTTCCTGTAAATTTTTCACTTCCTGCGAAACCTCCTGAAAAATACCGTTTTCTGACGGAATGCCATCCACAGACAGCATTAATTATTCATTATCTGTTTAGTATAGACGATTTTGATTTTTTTCTCAATACCGTATCTCTGCTCACGGATGCACAAACGTATCCACCCATACCTCCTTACCATCGGTCTCTGCTGTCACAGCCCCTTCTTTCATTGTGTACCAAATCTTTGCCCCGGAATCTTCCAACCGTTCTATTGTCTCGCCAGACGGATGTCCATATGTATTTGTTGCAGAGCAGGAGACCACCGCAAGTTCCGGTCTCACTACATCCAGAAATTCCTGACAGGTGGAATATCTGGAGCCATGATGTCCCACTTTCAGAAAATCTACATCTTCCAGCTCCGGCAGAAGTTTTTTCTCCGTCTCTGTCCCGATATCACCGGTAAACAGCCCTTCAAAACCGCCATATATCAGTTCCACGACCATACCGTCTTCATTCGCATCTGTTCCTGCAGTCCCTCTATCCGGTGAAAGGAATCGAAGAGAAGCTTTTCCAAGCGCAATTTGTTCCCCTTTTCTTCCCTTCTGTACATTCACGCCTGCTGCCTGCGCTTTATCCACCAATTGCTGATATGCATCGTCCGGTTGTGTCCATTCCGGTAAGATCAGGTTCTTCACCCTGACAGAAGTAAGATGTGTCCTCATATAATCAAACAGTTCCAGCACACCACTGATATGGTCATTATCCGTATGTGAGATCAAAATAGCATCAATCACCCCAATCCCCCGATTTTTAAGGAATGGCAGAATCTGATAGCGTGCAATATTCTTCTTGTTACTGCTGCCGCCATCGATCAGGAAATTCTGCCCCTGTGGAAGCTGAATAGAAATACAGTCTCCCTGTCCGATATCAAGACAGGTGATCTGCAGATTTCCAGACGGATGATAAATGAGGATTCCCAGTCCAAGTATCAGCATGATTCCTGATATACCTGACAGTAACTGATATTTTCTCAGCCATCCTTTTCCTTCCCCATGATTCTTTCTTTCCTGCATGAATGCATGATTTCCCGCCCTTTTTCCAGTTGCGCCATTCCATGTGACAGTTCCCCGACTCATTCCCAAAATTTCAACTCCCAAAAACAGTAATACATAATATCCGGCACATTGCCACAGCTCCGGACTTCCTGCGATCCATGTACAGAACGGAATTCCTGCTGCCAGTTCGCAGAGTTTCTCATACAGAAAAAGCAGCACTCTTCCAGGCAGCACCACATAAACTGCAGCACTGACCGATGCTATTCCAACCGCAACTGCTGCAATTCCACTGACCAGTACTACACTGACTGTCGGCAGCACCAGCAGATTCAGAAAAAATCCGGCCAGCGAAATCTCTCCATAGATTCGCAGCATGATCGGAAAAGTCGTCATCTGCACAGCTATTGAGGATACCAGTGTTTTCATAACAGACACCGCCAGACGATTCTCCCTTCTAATGCATCCCGCCAATACCGGTGCCACTACACCAAGTCCGGCAACAGCCCCAAAAGACAGCCAGAATCCACTGTTGTACAGATTTGCAGGTGCATCCAGAAGTAAAAGGACCGCCGACACTGCCAGCGCCGTCAGCAGATCATAGGTTCTTCCTGCGATTCTTGCACCAACCGCCAACAGAAACATGCCTACCGCCCGCATGGCAGAAACACTTTCCCCGGTGAGGATTCCATATTGCAGAAGAACACTGAGCACCACCATCCCGGCAGACACATTTCCAAATCCGGCTCTTTTCAGCAGATCAAAAAATCCAATCCCCAGTACACTGATGTGAAGTCCGGAAATCGCCAGTATATGAATGATCCCCGCCATCTGGTAACGAATCTTAACTTCATCTTCTAGGTTATCTTTCTCACCAAGCAGCATTGCTTCAAAAATACCGGCATCTTCCTTTGCCGCAATATCCAGCGTCTGCATTATCTTACTTTTCAGATTCTGCATAAACTGACCATATCTGGAATATTTGCTGCTCCATGCCAGAACCACACCGTTTTTCATAAAATAGTAGATTTTCTGACAGGCGTAGAATTGCCTGGAATCAAATTCTCCAGGATTTCGTGGCTCAGGAATTTCTTCCAGTTTTCCCGAAATCTTAACAATGGTTCCAATCGGGAACTCTTTATTCGATTTTAAAAATACTCTTAAATTTTTTATGGGAATTTGTTCTGATCCGACGATCAGACAGACATGTTTAAGATAGGCAGAAAGAGAATATTCTGTAGCCTGATATTGCTGCACCTCCCCGCAGATGACAGCTTCCGGATGCTTTTCAATATATAATTGTACAGATTCCGGCAAAGGATTTCCACTGATCCGTGCAAATCCCGCCAGATCCATCAACCATATACAAAACATCAGGATTAGGCATACAAGACACACCGGGCGTCTTTTCATAAGCCTTCCTTTCTGTATATAGAACACCGCAGGCTATTCCACCTGCGGCATTACTGCATCAGGACTACTTTGGTTCCTCGTCCTGTGCAATTAAATCTTCGTTTTTTTCATAAAATTTGTATAACGGCAGGCTATCCTGGAAGTTCCCCTCCGTACTTCCTTCAATAGATATCTGAACCCTGTCAACATCACAGGAATCTATAATAGAATTCACAACCGAGTAAATAGAGATATTTCCTCCTACTTCAGGTGTTTCATCACGAAAAGTACTGTTCATGTTAATATAGCAGATCCTGTCCGCTGTAATCACACTCAAAACCAGAGAACTGTCTGGTATTGTTGCATAATGCCCTTCTTCCATCGGTCCCTTCGCAAGCTGTTCAAGCACGACACGTTCTTTTGGAAGAGATCTTCGATAATATACATTTCTGGTTTCTTTCACCAGATTTTTTCCATTTTTATCCATAAAATACAGTGTAAAAGTATCATAACGATAGCTTTCTTTGTCTTTTCCGGTATATTGTGCAAATGTATCTGAAGTCATCTCTCCAACTTCCTGATTTCGCGAGTTGGTCAGCGGCTGACCTCCAACTGTAAACTGGACTTTATGAATATCCGGAATCTGCAAAAATGTCTGCACAACTCCGTCGCGTGTCATAACCTCCCGGATCTTGCTCATTTTTGAGTATTCTTTACTGAAGTCTATGACAAGCAGATCTTTCTGCACTTCATAAGAATTGATGGAAACATCTTCTGGAAGAAGGCTGATTTCCCCATCCGGTGCATCTTTGCTCCCAAGCTTCTGCATAAGATCTTTTACCATAAAATCTGCCGTCTCTTCTCCGGGTGAATATGGTTCTTCTCTGAGAACCGTCTCACTCTCGTTCAGATAATACAGATGGTACTTACTCTCATCCTGCGAATCCTTACTGCTTTTTGTCTCAATACTGCATCCGGCAAGTAAACTGCAAACCAGTGCTGCCAGAAGAAGTACTCTTATATATTTCTTCATCCGGCACCTCCTACGGAATATAAGATAACGGGACACGAACTGAGAATGTAGTTCCTTCCCCTTCTCTGCTGAATACTTTGATCACACCATGATGCATGGCAATCGTACTTCTTGTTATCGCAAGTCCAAGACCGGTTCCTCCGATCTCTCTGGAATGTGATTTGTCCACACGATAAAATCTCTCGAAAATACGGTCGATGGAATCCTCTGGGATACCCATACCGGAATCTGCTACCGTAACATAGAAAAACTTATGATCTGCGTCAAGTGACACACGTACCCAGCCATCATCTACATTGTATTTTATCGCATTTTCAACAAGGTTACTGATCGCAGATGTAAATTTCAGTTCATCCACATCCGCTTCCACAGGACGGAAACTGTCAAGGATCAGGTCAATATTGCGTTTGTCCGCGATCGGACGCAGACGTTTGAGAATATCCTCCAGAAGCTGATTGATATCCATATGACTGATCTGAAGATCTGCAGATTTCTTGTCCATTTTTACCAGAGTCAGAAGATCGGTAATAATACGGTTTTCCCTGTCAATCTCCGCTGTAATGTCACGCATAAATTCCTGATAAAGTTCTTCCGGAACTCCTTCCTGTCCGACAAGGGAATCTGCCAGAACCTTCATGGAAGTCATTGGTGTCTTCAGTTCATGCGATACATTGGAAACAAACTCTGATCTTGATTCATCCAGTACTTTCATACGTGCAAGCATCTTATTGAATGCATCCGTAATAAGCTCTGTTTCTGTATAATCCGGAACTGAAATCTCATCTTTCTGATATCCGTCAGTAAGATCTTCGATGGATTTGGTAACACTGGCCAGCGGTTTGACCAGAATCGTAGAAAGGCCATAGGCAAGCAATACAGACAATGCAACGATAATTCCTGTGAGCAGCATCGCCATCTGTTCCTGCTCTCCCACCGTTGCCATAATGTCACTGATTGAAATATTTACAAGCATGGCTCCCTGAATCTGCGGGACATCCGCGCTCTTTACGGGAACAGCCATTTCCAGCATCTGCCCGTATCTGCGGTAATTTGTGACTTCTCCGTTCTTAAAACACTTCACGACCTTTGGTGAGATCAGCGTCCGTCCTTCATCTACATGATAGGTATCTGCAACTACTTTCAGATCTCTGTCTACAATCACCATTCTTCCGCCATATACATTAGACAACAACTCCAGCTTGCTGTTCACAGACTGTGAGCTGGAGTCATTGAGATAATTTTCTTTGATGATCTGATTACACAGAATCGCACACTGTGTACTGACCTCACTTACCTTTACTTCAATTGCCTGTTTTTCATAATTACTGATCATGAGTTGTGTCACGATAGCACTTGGCACAATTCCCAGTATGAGCAGTATGACCAGTATCCGAAAACGCAGACTCTTAAAAAACTTTGTCTTTTTTTTCGTTACCATGGGTTATGCCTGGAAGTAATATCCTACGCCCCATTTGGTGTGTACATATTTAGGCTCACTGGGATTAGCCTCGATTTTTTCACGAAGACGCCGAATATGTACATCAACGGTTCTGACATCTCCCGGATATTCATATCCCCAGACAATATTCAGAAGATTTTCACGACTGTATACCTTGTTCGGATTGAATACGAGAAGCTCCAGCACATCAAATTCCTTTGCTGTAAGATTAATTTCCTTGCCTGCAATAAATACACGGCGGCTCTCGCAGTCCAGTTTCAGATCGCCTGCTTCAATTGTCTTCGCCTTTTCCTTTTCTTCATGTTCAGAACGCGCACGACGCATGATTGCTTTGATTCTGGCCTTTACTTCAAGAATATTAAATGGTTTTGTAATATAGTCATCTGCCCCGTAGTCCAGTCCAAGGATCTTGTCCATGTCCTCACCTTTTGCAGTAAGCATGACGATCGGAACATTGGAGAATTCTCTGATCTGCTGGCAGACTTCCAGTCCATCCATCTTCGGAAGCATCAGGTCCAGAAGGATAATATCGTATTTATTCTCCTTTGCCTTCTCAACCGCTTCTTCTCCGTCATAAGCACAGTCAACTTCCATACCGTCCTGTTCCAGATTAAAACGGATTCCTTTTACGATCAGTTTCTCGTCATCAACTACTAAAACTTTCCTGCTCATTCTTTTCTCCTTATTTCACAGCTATTTTATCCTTTATCGCCGAAAACGTACTTTCTTTGATTCCCGGCACCTGCATGATCTCCTCAATACTGGAAAAGAAACCATGTTCCTCTCTGTACGTAAGAATTGCCTGTGCCTTGGCATCACCGATTCCTGACAGGCTCTTAAGAGCAGATGCATCTGCTGTGTTGATATTCACTACACCATTTGCATTTGCTGTCTCAGATCCCGGATCCGCCGGCTGTATTGCCGCAGGTAAAGCTCCCTCTTCCGCTTCTTCCTGCGTAGGTACATAAATCTGCTGTCCGTCACTGACCGGCTGTGCCTGATTCACGGCCGAGGCCGCTGCTTCCGGCAAAAATCCTCCAGCCGCCTCTATTGCCTGAAAAACCCGGCTGCTCCCATCCAGTTCATAAACTCCCGGATTCATTACTGCTCCGCAGACATCCACAAAAATCATTTCCGGCTCTGTCTCCACCGGCATCTCCGATAGCTCCGCTTCTGCTGATATTTTTGCTTCCGCCAGATCCTCTGTTGCATCATTCCCAGCCTGTGTATCATCCTGTGTTTCTGATTCTGATACAGTATCCTGTCCGTCCAGCATTATTTCTGTTTTGTTTTTCTGACATCCGCTCATTCCTGACAAACCTGCCAGAAAAAATATGCTCAATATCAGACTGTAAAAATTTACTTTCATGATCTCGGTTCACTTCCCTCCGTAGGATTACGGCAGACCTCCCCGATTCTCATACTTAACCATGTCTTATTTTAACGAATTCCCGGTAGATTTACAATAGGAAACTTTATTTATTCCTGTGCATGATAACTTTATTATTCCCATTTAAAAATCACAATGCCGGCAATCGCGATCAGCATTCCCAGAATCTTTCTCCACTCAAACGGTTGCTGCATTGTTCCAAACATTCCCAAAAGTTCAATTACATATGCCACGATCAACTGGGAAATGACGATCAGCATAGCTGCTTTTGCAGGCCCAAGTGCCCCCATGCTCTGAATAACAGTAATTGTAATAAATGCTCCGATCACTCCGCCAAGAAGCGTGTATTTATTATCTACCTGCCATAATGCCGAAACACTCTGTCTTCCTGTAAATATCCATGCCAGCACACAGACCATAAATGCTGAGATCTGCACCCATCCCGTTGATACCCATAAACTGGTCTGTTTCGTCACTTCTGTATTAAAAACACCCTGAATACTCATCAGTGCTCCCGAGATCAATGCCGTAAAAAATCCCCACATAATGCAACCTCCACTCAGCTCAGATGATTTTCCTGTAGCTGTCTGCAAATTTTATTATCAGCTTATGCAGAAAATCTGTTTTTTATACAGGGAACCACTTCAAGAAATCACTTCAATAATGCCTCTGCATTCTTGCTGCGAGATGCGCAGAAAAAAATCCCGCAGCTTCATATGCCACGGGATCCGGGAAATGATATTTCCTTCATTATATTATAAATTATTTGATGCTTACGACTCTGTACCCTGCATCCTTGACGATTTTTCTAAGCTGTTCGTCATCAAGTTCGCGATCATAAGAAACGACTGCTTCGTTCTCAGAAAGATTTACTTTTGCAGCTGCTCCATCGATCTTATTGATTGCCTCTGTGACAGCCTTTACGCAATGTTCGCAGTGCATACCGGAAATTTTGAGAACCTTCTTTCCAAGTATCGGATTCTCAAGTTTTTTATCCGGAATATCGAGAACGATCTCTCCACCGCCGCCTCCACAGCATGGGCTTTCTCCTTTAAAATGTTTGATAGAACCTTTCAGTGCAAACCCAAGCAAAACAATTACGATCAGTACTATAATTATATCTACCACTATTTGTCACCTCTTCTGAATTCTTCGTCTTTTTTCTGTTCCCTCTTTTTCTTGATCCACTGAACCCCCTGATAGATCAGCATTCCTACAATATAAATAACAATGACCGCACCAAACATGTACATTGTGGATCCTGTTGAATTTCCCATATCAATGCCTCCTATTTCAAACGATTCTTAGAAGACTGCGCAGTGTTCTTATGAAAAGCTGCCCCGCTACATCCACCGCAGCTTCCGCAGTTTCCACTGCATCCGGCACACCCCGTATGTTTACCTTCTTTGGTATTCTTTACACTTTTATAAATGATAAATGCACAATATCCAAGGATCAGAATCATTATAATAATATTTGCCAGCATTTCACTCATCCTCTCTTCATCAAGTACTGCCAGTCATCGGTTTCGAATCAAACAGAGGCCGGACACATCTCTGTATCCAGCCCCCTTATTATTACATTTTTTATTATGCCTGTACAGAACGTTTAGAATAAACTTTCTGATCTTTGTACGGATCCGGTCTGAACAGCAGGAACAGCATTACAATAAGTACTACGAATCCTACTACAGTTCCGAAACCGAATGCTCCACCAGTTACAAAGGAACCAATCTGATAGAAGCAGAGGCAAACAACGTAAGCAAAGATGTTCTGGAAAAGAATTGCGAACCAGAACCATTTTCTGTCGTTCATTTCTTTTGCCATAGTTGCAATAGCTGCAAGGCAAGGAGAATCAAGAAGGTTGAACATCAGGAAGGAGAAAGCTGCGATTCCTGTCGGGAACCAGCTTGCAACACCTGCTGCAACGTTTACTGCATCTTCTGTATCACCAGCTACGTTAGCCAGGACACCCATTGTAGATACGATAGCTTCTTTTGCTGTAAAACCGGAGATAGAAGCTGCTACCGGCTGCCATTCACCGAATCCAAGTGGAGCAAAGATTGGAGCGATCACACCACCGATTGCTGCCATAAGGCTGTCTGCGCTGTCTTCTACCATACCGAATCCACCATCTGTGAATCCAAATCCACCAAGGAACCACATTACTACGCAGGCAAGGAACAGGATCGTACCAGCTTTGATGATGAAGCCTTTCAGCCTTTCCCATACATGAAGGAGAACTGTTTTAACCTGCGGAATATGATACTGTGGAAGCTCCATTACGAACGGAGCCGGTTTACCGGAGAACGGTTTTGTTTTCTTAAG
>ENA-OPBL01001448-OPBL01001448.1-human-gut-metagenome-genome-assembly--contig:-NODE-1448-length-20949-cov-3.108117_pt1 | contig 20949 bp, 16 predicted proteins | sample MGYA00241073_ERZ501461 | MGnify/ENA primary metagenome ERZ501461 (study PRJEB25962, sample SAMEA2042630) | human gut metagenome | biome: human gut; feature: human-associated habitat; material: faeces... | reverse complement strand
TGCTTGCCGGAATCTGTTCTGGTTTTGTAACCGGATTTTTGCAGACAAAAATGGGAGTAGACAGTCTGCTTGCGGGAATTATTGTGAATACAGGATTGTATTCGATTAACATAGCAGTGATGGGAGGCTCTTCCCTGATCAACATGAACCGTACAGATACGGTGTTTTCCATGATGAAGGATGTTCTGGAAGATACCCCTCTGAAGGGAAGAACAGATATAATTGTTGCGCTGATCGCAGTAGCAGCAGTGGTTGCTTTTCTGGTGGTATTTTTAAAGACACGACTTGGCCTTGCAATCCGTGCTACAGGAAATAATGCAGATATGGTGAAGGCGTCGTCTATCAACCCGGTATTTACAACGATTATCGGACTTTGTATTGCAAACTCTTTTACAGCACTGTCCGGATGCCTTCTTTCCCAGTCCCAGAAATCTGTGGACATTAACATTGGTCAGGGAATGGTTACCATTGCGCTTGCATCCCTTCTGATCGGAGGAACAATTCTTGGAAAAGGCGGAATTTTTGTAAGAGCTGTGGGAATGGTATTGGGTTCTTTTGTTTTCCGACTGGTTTATACGGTGGCTTTAAGATTTAATATGCCGGCGTTTATGCTGAAACTGGTATCTTCTGTGATTGTTATTCTGGCAATTTCCGGCCCTTATCTGAAACGACAGTGGCCGCAGCTGAAAAGAAGAATGACGCACAAGAAGGGAGGAATCTGATCCATGTTAAAGCTTTCACATATTTCCAAAACCTTTAATCCGGGAACAGTAAATGAAAAAGTGGCAATCAGAGATTTGTCTCTGCATCTTGAAAAAGGCGATTTTGCAACAATTATCGGTTCCAACGGAGCTGGTAAATCTACTATGTTCAATGCCATCTGTGGGGATTTTCTCACAGATTCCGGATCTATTGTTCTGGATGGAGAGGATATTACATTTCTGCCACAGCATGCCAGAGCAAAAAATATTGGAAGACTGTATCAGGATCCGATGCGGGGAACTGCGCCTGGAATGACGATTCTGGAGAACCTTGCGCTTGCTGCAGGGCAGGGAGGCTGGCTTTCCCGTATTTCCAAAAGTGATAAACAGCGTTTTCGTGAACAGCTTGCACTTCTGGATATTGGTCTTGAAGATCGCATGAACCATCCAGTAGGACTTCTTTCAGGAGGCCAGAGACAGGCACTTACTCTTTTGATGGCAACTATGAATCCACCGAAACTGCTTCTTCTGGATGAGCATACAGCAGCTCTTGATCCGGGAACAGCCGAGAAGGTGCTGAATCTGACCAGCAGGATCGTGAAAGAGCACCAACTGACCTGTCTGATGATTACCCACAATATGCAGTCTGCACTGGAGCTTGGAAATCGTATTCTGATGATGGATTCCGGTGATATTGTTCTGGATATCAAGGAAGAGGAGAAAAAAGGTCTTACTGTGGAAGGGCTGCTTGACAAGTTTAAAGTTGGAGCAGGAAAGAAACTGGATAATGACCGTATCCTTCTTTCTAATGAGTAAGACGAAATGGATAAAAGTGAGCCCTGGCTATTGCACGGAAATGCAGTAGCCGGGGCTTTTTATGCAGTTGAGAATATTATACAATAATAATCTGCTTTCTGTACTCATGAACATAAGAAGCACTGTTTTTTTGTGCCAGAATGCTTTCGTAAAGATTGGATGCGAAAGTTGTTTCATTTAGTAAATCCATAGCTTGCGGTGTGTTTTCAAGCACTTCAGCGGCATCCGGCAGTCTGGTAAGCAAAGGAATGCTGCTGCATCTTTTTATTTTGCCCAGAAGCGCAGAATTGTTTTTTCGAAATCCCAGAACCCGGGCGTAGGGAATCTGCGCTGGCACACTCTGAATATGAAGAAGCATGTGAAGCAGTGCTCTCTGGATCCTGGTGCGTGTGATCTCCTTGGTTTTCAGGAGGTCGGCAAACTGGGAAAATGTTTTATACTGATCCCTGCAGGAGAGAATCCTTCTGGCAAGAGCGTGGGACATGTCCAGGTATGTGCACAGGCTTTCTTCTGTTTCCTGAAGAAGACAGTAACGGTAAAGCGTGTCCAGATCGTTTTCCAGAAGAAAACGATTTCCGGAAATTGCCTGTAAAAATAGTTCCAGGGAATTTGCTGGTAAAAATTTTTTTGCCATATCAGCAAGAAACGCAAAATTCTGTATTGCGGTTTCTGATGATTCAGATAAAAAGCAGTGGGAATGCTCAGTATCGGATGAGTCCCCTTTGGGTGGAGTATTGAAATCCAAAATGGCATTTCGAATAGCAGAAGCAGAAGGAAAGTGATTTTCAGACAGAGTATTTTCGTGATAATCATTTCCTTCCCGTTTAATGGAAACCGGTGAAATAGAGCTGTTTTCCCGTAGAATAGCTTTACAGTATTCAATTCCCAGAATATTATTGGGGGAAGAGAGCAATTGCTGGTATTTTTCTGATTCGGGAAAAACTGCAGAGAGAGCCATGCTTCTGGCCTTTGGAAAAGTCATTCCGTCTTTCAGATTCCGGCGAAGGGCGTCCTGAAAAGCTTCCGGCTCCTCTGCCAGGATTTTGGCAAGCTCCATAAGCGCATCCGTATCACCGCATTCACTTCCGAAACAAAGTATATCTGTAACCCCAAGTCCATCCAGAAGCTGTACGCCTCCTCTGGCAAATAACTCTGCACTGGCAGAAGAAATGGAAACCGGCAGCTCTAGAACCAGGTCTGCGCCGCTCCGAAGAGCCATTTCTGCACGTACATATTTTGAAAAAAGAGCAGGGGTTCCTCTTTGTACGAAATCACCACTCATGGCGATAACTATATAGTCTGTCCTTAGTTTTTCTTTTATATAGTTTATCTGATATTCATGTCCTGTATGGAATGGATTATATTCTGCAATAATTCCGGCTGTTTTCATAAAATTGCACCTCAAAAAATACGTTGTTCTTCCATATTCTAACATTGAAAAGCTTGAAATACAAGGCGGGGTGGCGTATAATGAGGTTAAGTTACTGAATGGGGAATGGATACTTATGCCAGTTCCCAGAGGATTACTGTAACAAATGAAAGGAGCCATTTAATCATGGGATTTATTGATGTAATCAAAGAAAGAGCAAAATCCAGCATTAAGACAATCGTACTGCCAGAGACAGAGGACATGAGAACTCTTGAAGCAGCAGACAAAATTTTAAAAGAGGGAATTGCTAAGCTTGTACTTGTTGGTAATGAGGAAGCAGTTAAGAAGAGCGCAGCTGAAGGCGGCTTCGACATTTCCGGTGCACAGATCGTAGATCCTGCAACATCTGAGAAGACTCAGGGATATATTGACAAATTAGTAGAGTTAAGACAGAAAAAAGGCATGACACCAGAGCAGGCTAAGGAGATCCTTCTGAACCAGTATCTGTATTATGGTGTTATGATGGTTAAGATGGGCGATGCAGACGGTATGGTTTCCGGAGCTTGCCACTCTACAGCTGATACCTTAAGACCATGCCTTCAGATCCTGAAGACAAAACCAGGTACCAAGCTTGTTTCCGCATTCTTCCTGATCATCGTTCCGGATTGCGAGTACGGCGCTAACGGTGCATTCGTATTCGGTGATTCCGGTCTGAACCAGAACCCGACTTCAGAAGAACTTGCAGCAATCGCAGCTTCTTCTGCTGAGTCCTTCAAGCTTCTTGTACAGGAAGAGCCTGTAGTAGCTATGCTTTCCCATTCTACTAAGGGAAGTGCGAAACATGCAGATGTTGATAAAGTTGTTGAGGCTACCAGGATCGCGAAAGAGCAGAATCCAGACCTTGCACTTGACGGAGAGTTCCAGCTTGATGCCGCTATCGTTCCAAGCGTAGGTGCTTCCAAAGCTCCAGGAAGCCCGGTTGCAGGTAAGGCTAACGTCCTGATCTTCCCAGACCTTGATGCAGGAAACATCGGATACAAACTGGCTCAGCGTCTTGCAAAAGCAGAAGCTTACGGACCTATCACCCAGGGTATCGCAAAACCTGTAAATGACCTGTCCCGTGGATGCTCCGCTGACGATATCGTTGGTGTTGTAGCAATCACATCTGTACAGTGCCAGGCTCAGGACTAATTTGGAATTAGTCTGAAAAGGGCTGAATCGTATTGTGATTGAGGGCACATGCCCTTGAAGAGATACCAGAGGAATAAAATATCTGGTGTCAGGTAATACATAATCATGTAAACAGGAGAGTAAAAAAATGAATGTATTGGTAATTAACTGCGGTAGTTCTTCTTTAAAATACCAGCTGATCGATTCCGACACAGAAGCTGTTCTTGCAAAAGGACTTTGCGAGAGAATCGGAATTGACGGAAGACTGGTATACCAGAAAGCCGGAAATGACAAAGAGATCACAGAAGCTTCCATGCCGACTCATAAAGAAGCAATCCAGATGGTTCTGGAAGCTCTTACAAATGAGAAAACAGGTGCGATCAAGAGTCTTGCAGAGGTTAATGCAATTGGTCATCGTATCGTACATGGCGGCGAGAAATTTGCTTCTTCTGCAATCATTACAGATGAGATGATCAAAGCAGTAGAAGAGTGCAACGATCTTGCACCGCTTCACAACCCGGCAAACCTGATCGGTATCCGTGTATGCTCCGAGCTTATGCCAAACGTACCTCAGGTAGGTGTATTCGATACCGCATTCCATCAGACAATGCCTGCAAAAGCATATTTGTACGGACTTCCGATCGAGTACTACAAGAACTACAAAGTAAGAAGATACGGCTTCCACGGAACCTCCCACAGCTTCGTATCCAAACGTGCTGTTGAGTTCCTTGGTCTTGACAAAGACAACTCTAAAGTTATCGTTTGCCACCTTGGAAACGGTTCCTCCATCAGCGCTGTTCAGAATGGCAAATGTGTAGATACTACAATGGGCCTTACTCCTCTTGAAGGCGTTGTAATGGGTACACGTTCCGGAAGCATTGATCCGGCTATCGTTGAGTACATTGCCAAGAAAGAGAACCTGGATCTTGCAGGTGTTATGAATGTTCTCAATAAGAAATCCGGTCTTCAGGGTATGTCCGGTGTTTCCAGTGATATGCGTGACCTTAGAGTCGCAGCCGCTGAGGGCAACGAGGATGCTAAGAATGCAATCGAAGTTCTCTGCTATGGCATTGCGAAATACGTAGGTGGATATGTAGCTGCTATGAACGGTGTTGATGCAATCGTGTTTACAGCTGGTATCGGCGAGAATGTTGGCATGATTCGTGAGAAAGTCTGCTCTTATCTTGGATTCCTTGGTGTTACAATTGATGCTAAGGCTAATGAGGCTATGGGCGAGGAAGTTGTTATTTCCGGTGCTGACTCCAAGGTAAAGGTTGCAGTTATCCCGACTAACGAGGAGCTCGCAATCTGCCGTGATACGGTAGCACTTGTAAAATAATTAGTTGCAGTGTGATCAGCAGTACATGGCAAAGTCAGTTGCTGAGAGGCAGGCTGCTTTGCGGTAATACTGCATTACTTTATAAAAATGCATAAATCCTGTCAGAGAATCATACACTCTGGCAGGATTTTATATGCAATAGGAAATTGATTTAATATTCCACCTGAAATTTCGCCAGCTTTTGTAATTTTTTTGAAAAATTATTGTATATAAGGGAAAATTCAAGTTGACAAATAATGACAGGGTATGTATAATTGATTAAGTGTGAATAGGGAGACGATTATGCAGATACATTTATCAGACATTTCATCCAGCGAGGGTAAGAGCCAGCACTACAGTGTTGCTTTTGAGATGGATACCATCACCTTCCAGCAGGGAACCTTTCCAGTACTGGCTAAGGAACCTGTAGAGCTTACGATTACGAATACCGGCGACAGAGTTCTGGAACTGGAGGGAAGCGGTCTTGTGACTGTTGGAATTCCATGTGACAGATGTCTGGAAGAGGTTAGGACCAGGATTCCTTTTGAATTCAAGAGGAAACTTGACATGAAGCTTACGGATGAAGAACGTGTGAATGATCTGGATGAGAGCAGCTATCTCACCGGCTATGACCTGGATGTGGACCGTTTGGTCTATCTTGAGGTACTGATGAGCTGGCCTTTGAAAGTCTTATGTAAAGAAGACTGCAAAGGGATTTGCAGCAGATGCGGGAAGAACCTGAATGATGGTCCCTGCGGATGTGCCGAGGAGCCTAAGGATCCCCGTATGGCAGCTATCAGTGATATATTCAGTAAATTTAAGGAGGTGTAACCGAAATGTCCATCTGCCCAAAGAATAAATCTTCCAAAGCAAGACGCGATAAGAGAAGAGCAAACTGGAAAATGAGCGCTCCGAACCTTGTAAAATGCAGCAAATGCGGCGCACTTATGATGCCACACAGAGTTTGCAAGGCTTGCGGAAGCTATAACAAAAAAGAGATCGTTAAAGTTGAAGACTAATAGCGAATCTTTAAAGAACACCTGAGTTGATTAGGTGTTCTTTTTTTATGCAGCAAGCAAGATTCTTTCCTGTTGTTTTTTCTATATAATTCATTTATAATATTCACAGAAAAATACATTACCTGGAGGAACTACAATGTCTGAATTAAGCGATAAGATCAGATCAGAATTTAAAAAGGCAGATGATGAGCGCGATGCTCTTATGAATACCCCGGAAGACATCGAACGTTGGGATAATATTGTATATGGACATGATGACAGGGAGATGCAGAGGCTGGACGTATACAGGCCGAAGCAGGCACAGGGAGAAGACCTTCCGATCATTATCAGCGTTCATGGAGGAGCCTGGATGTATGGAGATAAAGAAAGATACCAGTACTATTGTATGAGTCTTGCACAGCGAGGATTTGCTGTTGTAAACTTTACATATCGTCTGGCTCCTGAGAGCAAATTTCCAGCACAGTTAGAGGATGTAAATCTGGTATGCAAGTGGGTGATGAAGCGTGCAGGAAGATTCCATTTTGATACAGAACGTATTTTTGCAGTAGGAGATTCTGCAGGAGCTCATCTTCTGGGACTTTATGCAGCAATCTGTACGAATCCGGCATATGCTGCCAAATATGATTTTGCTGTACCAGAGGGCTTTGCCCTTACTGCAATTGCTTTAAATTGCGGTGTGTACAGGATCCCAAGGGAAGGGGCAGACAATATGACTATGCTGATCATGAAGGAACTTCTTCCGGAAGGCGGTACAGAGGAAGAACTGGAGAGCATTGATGTACTGAACGGCATTACAGATGTTTATCCTCCTGTATTTTGCATGACTTCCGTGGCAGATCATCAGAAAGCACAGGCACCTGCATTAGTCCAGAAACTGATGGAGAATAATGTGCCCTTTGTATATCGTGTGTTTGGAGATAAGGTTAATAAACTTGGTCACGTGTTCCACTGTGATGTAAAAACAATTGATGCTGCCCAGTGCAATGATGCAGAATGTGATTTTTTCAGGGAGTTTTGTTTCTGATAGTAAGACATTCATGTAAAACATATTACGGTACAGTGCAAAGTGTGTTGCTGGTCACGGAGTGGACAGTAACACCCATTTTTCACGGAAACCTGCGGTTCGCCACAGGTTTCTTGTATTATACGATAAAATCTTATATGCTTGGGACAAGGGAGAAAATCAATGAAAAAAAGGTTAAAAGGTCTGATAAGTGTTTTTTTCTTTTTGCTTTGCATATTTGCCTGGAAAAGCGTGCAGGAAGTAAGGGCAGCAGAAAATGTAATAAGGGATTTTTCCAGAATTTTCTACATACCTGCCGGAGCAGTTTTGAAAGGCGGAAGCCTGCAGAAACTGCAGGAAATTTATGATAGCATGAGCTGCATTGCATATACAGAAGATGGGGAAGAGCTTTATCTGGATGCAATCTGGGACTATTCCGGAATTGATATTCAGACTGTGGGAGCCTATAAGATTACAGGGACAGTGAGACTTCCGGAAGGATATACAAGCAATGTCGGTCTTCCGGAATGGACAGCATGGATTTCTGTACAGAATCCGGGACAGCCGGAGATTCAGGCGTATTCCCGAATGATTTCAGCAGGTATTTACTATTTTCCATGGATCACAGAGCAGAATCCAGATATGATGGAAATATGGCTTCAAAAAGAAGGAGAGGACTGGGTAAATGTAAGCGAGGAAGGATATGGATTTGCGGATACCGATGGGATGTATCTTTCCTGCCAGAGTATGATAGCTGAAAATATATATACACTGACAGTTGTTTATAATGAAGGGAAAACCAGAAATCTTAAATACCGCTATCAGTCAGATGGAAGCCTGGAGATACTCAGTTATCAGCCTGGAACAATTGGCGGGACAGTATCAAAAGATACTGTTATCCGTTCCTGCGAGGAGATTGACGAAAAGAGCCTGCAGCGCTGCATGGTATATGCGGTGCGGGCGGGGCAGAGTCTGGCAGAAGTACGGACCGAGCTGGAGGAGACTTTTTATATTTTTGGGAGCACCTGTGAAGAATATGAGGATACTGCGGCCCATCCGGCTGTTATCATGCATTCAGTATGGGATTTCAGTCAGGTTGATGTGAATGCTCCTGGCGTTTATAAAGTGACGGGAACTTTTGCAGCTCCAGAAGGCTGCACGGTGGATCAGGAGCTTACTGTTCCGGAGGCGTCTGCTTATATTACCGTTCAGCGCCCGGATCAGCCGGAAGTACATACGTGCTGTGTGGTTGGCGTGGATGTTCTGTTCTTTCCTATGATATTAGACTGTTTTACAGATGAACAGCTGGACAATTTGCAGGTATATCTGCTGGAAAATAATGAAGATAAAGAAATAGGCAAAAGTAATTCCTATTTTGACAGAAAGGGGCTGTATCTGAAAAAAAGTGTTCTTAAAGCTGGCAGGGAATATGGAATTTACGTAACCTATCCAGGTGGAAGTACCGGGGTATATACTTTTGTGTATTGTGGGGAGCTTATTTCTAATGAGCACTGGTACAAGCGCAATTATGCAGACAGGGATGGCAAAGAGCTTCCGGATATTGACGATGAAACGGAGCGGGTAACGGATACTTCCGCCATCCTTGTAGGAAACAGGCTGCTGGATCTTATGAAGAATGGTGTAAAGCTGATTCCTTTTGAAGGAGACGGAGTGCTGGTAAGGGTTCCTGTGGAAGTGGTAAAAGACTGGAATATAAAAGCGGAGGATCAGATTGAGACAGACATTTCCTGGGTGGGAAGTGATGTTTCTGTAAAAATTTCCAAAAACGGAGAAGCTGTTACAGATATTCCAGGAGCTACCGTGGAGATTCCGTATGCGAACCGTGACTCTCAGACTATGCTGACAGACGAAGAAGGTAACTCCTATACAGGTTCGGTAAATGATGCACAGAACGCTGCGGTGATTCCCATTGATAAAACCGGAGATTATACAGTGGAAGAGCAACCACAAAATCAGACAGAGAATGGTGGAAACACAGAAGAGGATGATCCGGAAGGAGACAGTCTGGAAAATGCGGCGGACTCAGGGGAAGAAAAGCTGTCAGAACAGGTTGAGGAACTTCTTTCGGAAGATGTCAAAAACCAGAAAACGAATTCAGATGAGAATCTTAACAGTCAACATAAAAAAACGGCTTCAATTGTTATAATAATTGTAATTTTGTTAATATTGTTATGGAATATACCAATGAGACGCGGCAAAAAGCTCCGAAAGGGGGAACGGGGTGAAGGAGAACAAAGCAAATAAAAAAGGAAGGAAGCTGCTGTGGGGAACTGTAATCATAACCATGATTCTATCCTTTATGTTTTTTTACGTGTTGTATTGTTCAAATAACAAATATATGACAAGAGAGGAAAAAGCCATACACGGACTTTTGTATGCAGATGGCTCCTATGAGAGCTTTCCTGTCTATTATTTGTCCAGAGAATGGGAATATTATCCGGATGCACTTCTTACGCCGGAGGATGATCTGGATAAATATTATTTTCGTTATATTTCTATTGGGGAATATGGTGGAATGGAACTTGGAAACAGTGGGAGAAGTCCGTATGGGAGTGGTACATACCGGTTAAAAATCATGCTTCCCGCTGAGCAGCATACATATGGTTTGTATCTGCCGGAAATTTTTTCAGCATATAATTTGTATGTGGATGGTGTTCTGGTCGGACAGATGGGAAATCCGGACCCGGATCATTATGTGGAACGGACTCAGAACAGAATGTTTACCTTCAAGGCCAATACTTCATTAGAAATTCTGATTGCAGTGACAGATAAAAGCTCTGCTTCGCCGGGAATCCAGAGTGTACCTGTTTTTGGAAATCCTTTAAAAATAAACACCATAAGGGGAATTGCGGTGTTTATCAATTCCTCTGTATTTACCTTGATCATTCTGGTTCTGGCGTTTTCCGTATGGGCATTTTTTAAAACCAGAAGCAGGGAAAATGTACTTTTTGCAGGAGTATGCCTTTGTGTGCTCGGGTATACCTGCTATCCCCTTCTGCATACATACCTGGCGCTAAGAGTACAGCCCTGGTTCTCTGTTGAAATGCTGTTCTATTTTCTCGCTTTTCCGGCAATGCTTTTGCTGGAATATGAGATCACCGGGCAAAAGTATAAGTGGATGGCATGGGGGGTTCTTGCTACAGCTGTGGCAGGTCTTGGGGTTACGCTTGCCGGGATTTTTGCCGGGGGAATGGAGACCGCAGCTCTTTCTTATGGTATTTCAGCGGCAACTGAGGTGCTGAAATGGTTTACCGCTGTATGTCTTGTTTTAACTGCGTTTTTCTATACGGAAGGGATGCAGGGCATTTCTCTTCTTGCAGGAACCGTAATTTACGCAGTATCTCTGGCAGCAGACCGCATATGGTCTTTGTATGATCCGATTATTGGCGGCTGGTTTCCGGAATGGGGCGGCATCATTTTGACAGGTATATTTGGAATGTTTCTCTGGAGAGAACTGACAGAAGGCTATCGGATGCGGCTGATCTATGAAGAACAGTCCAGACAGATGGAATTGCGTCTGCTTATGCAAAAGGAGCATTATGAGAAGTTAACTGATGCACTGGAAGAGGCAAGCCGTACAAGACATGACTTCAGACAGTATATCCGTACTGCTTCCATTCTGCTGGAACAGGAACATTATGAAGAACTGAAAGCGTATTTTCATCAGTTCGCACAGGAGAGCACCGAAAAAATGCAGACACCAGTATGCTATTGCAAGAACATGTCTGTGGATGCAATCTTACATTACTATGCGTCACAGCTGGAGCAAAAAGGTATAAAGTACAGATATTCAGTAGAGGTTCCAGAGAAAATGAAAATTTCTGATCTGGATATCTGCAGGATTTTTGGTAATCTGATGGAAAATGCAGTGAGAGCAGTGCAAAAAGAAGAGAACGCGGATGAGGCTTATGTAAATTGCATCTGCAAAGTAAAAATGGGAAAACTTCTGATCAATATTGAAAACACCTATGCAGGAGAAGTGCAGAGAAATGGGGCAGCTTTTTATTCCACAAGTCACAGCGGGCAGGGAATTGGAATTGCTTCTGTTTCCAAAACAGCAGAGAAATATGGTGGATATGCCGACTTTTCTGCCAGAAACGGTGTATTCCGGGCGAATGTGTTTATTCCACTGGAAGATATGGATTTACGGCTTTCGGACAAAGCCGGCTGACAGGCTGAGAAATTTTGCCGGGTCTTTCTTCCACATATAAAAGTCTGCGCAACCAGTTGTGCAGACTTTTGTATTACGAGAAAAGATAATTCAGATATTCCTTCTTGATTGCGTTAGCTCCCCGTTTACGGATCTGGACGGTTTCCTGGTTGTCCAGAAGAAAGCCCTCCTCCAGTGTTTTGTAAATGCGGTCCATATTCACAAGACAGCCGCGTAGCAGGAGAGAAAACAGGGGAGATCGTGAATCAGTTCCTCGAATTTCTGGAAAGTCAGGTATGTGCGCAGAACTCCTGCGTCTGTGTGAAGCTGGACAGCATTGTGAAAGGTGTCTGCATATAAAATGCTTTTTACAGGAACACGTAGAAGGGTACGGTCGCAGATCACCTCTATATATCGTGTATCCTGTGCACGCTTGATCTGAATGGAGTCCAATACCTTTGTGAGCTTGTTTGTATCAAGAGGCTTCAGAAGATAATAAGCTGCCTGCACGTCGTAACTGGCAACCGCAAAAGCATCGCTGCTGGTAACAAAAATAAGAGCACAGGAGTCGTCTTTTTCCCGAAGCTGGGCGGCCAAGTCCATACCATTGGCCTGCTTTATGTAGATATCAAGAAAAATCAGGTCATAACTGCCGGGAGAATAGCTGTTCCAGAAGTCTTCAGGTGAAGAGAAGGTATGTAATTGGATAGATATCTGTCTTTGGTCATAATGTTCCCGGGCAGCTTCTGCAAGTGCATCAAGATCCTGCTGCACATCATCAATTATTGCAATGTTCAATGCTGAAATCCTCCAAAAGAATGAAAACCTGCAGTAAATCAAAATGTTGCTGTGAACAGTAACATCAAAATATCACTGAAAGTGTCATTTCATCCCATGTATATTGTTTTTTCAAAATAAATCGGATATAGTAATCTCAAGGTGATGAGGCGTTAGAAAGTATTGTAAGCTTTTTTGGTCCTCTATATAATATCACAAAATATGATAAAAGTGAGGTAGAAAAATGAAAAACTGGAAAAAAGTTATGGCTATGTTGTGTGCCGCAGCAATGGTAACCGGATCTTCTGCTCCTGTATGGGCAGAGGCAGATGCAGCAGAAGATACTGAGGCTGCAGATGATGAGATTACAGAATTAACAATGGACATGCTTGATGAAGCTGCATATGAAGGAACATGGTTATCTTTTGAGCCAGGCTTCGATCTCTATGTACCAAGTAACTGGGACGTTCTGGAAATTTCAGATGAAGATGCTGCAGACGGTGTTATGTTCCAGGCACAGGATCCGGATTCTGAAGAAGGCGTGAACATGGTAGTGACTGCTACAGATGTTGGAACAGAGTATGATCTGTATTCCATGGCTGATGAGCTGGCTACAGAGTATGAAGATGTTGAGAAGGTTTGCATTAACGGACTCTATGCAGTTTCCTTCGAGACTGAAAGTACATACGGAATCGCTTTCCTGGAGGATGCTGAGGGAATGATGTACAATGTACAGATCGGACCGAAATCTGACGACATTCAGCCTATCGCTGAGACACTTTTCGTTTCTCTGATCAAGACAGAAGACAATGTGGAAAATGCAGAGGCTGAGACCGATGCGGCAGCTGACGAAGAAGCAGCAAACTAATTGCTATAAATGCAATCAGCAGTAATAACTAATTTAAATGCGAAACGTGAATGTCAGCTGGAAATAAATTCTGAAGCTGGCGCTTAAGAAAACAAAACAGAAGCTATGCAGTATATGGAAAAAGACTGCATGGCTTCTGTTTTTTTTGTTTCATCAGATAAATATGCGTTTAACAGTTAGCTGTGTAAAGATTTCTTCAGCTTCGTATTCCATTTCTGTACAATCAACGGATTCATTTTAATCTTTTTACGATCGTAAGTGATCAGTCCGTTGGTTTCTTCTTCAATATCAGAAAGCTGCGTGAAAACAGTTGCAGAGTATCCTTTTTTCACAGAAGGTACGATAGTGTTTTCCATCAACCTGGAGAAGCTGTCGGTAAGCGCCTCGCTGGTGGTAAATTTCTTATATCCGTAAATATTTTTACAGGCACTGTGCTCTGGCAGGCGAAGAGAGTAACCTCCAAATTCCGATAAAGCAAGTACGCGGTCTGATTCTGGTACTGGAAGTCCAAGAAAATAATAATGGAGACTGTTAATATCACCACAGCCCTGATCAACCCATCCACTGGCAGAATCTACCAGGCGGGAAGGATCCAGACGGTGAATAAAATCTGTAACTTTTTTTGTGGAAAATTGTCCCCATCCTTCGTTAAATGGTACCCATGTGACAATGGAAGGATGATTATACAGTGTCCTGACCATATCCCGGATATCGTCAATGTATTCCTGGCGGCCGAATTCATCTGTGCGGGAGAGCAGGCGGGCGTGGAGGTCTTTTACCGGAATGCGCATCCAGTTTAATAATGTAGCCAGATAGGTGACAAACCAGTGATGGTAGGAAGAACCGCCGTTAGGCATATCCTGCCATACCAGCATTCCCATGCGGTCACAGTGGAAATACCAGCGGTCTGTTTCAATCTTGCCATGCTTGCGGAGCATATTAAAACCAAGATCTTTCATTGCACGAATATCGTAGATGAGAGCTTCATCTGAAGGTGCTGTATAAAGCCCGTCGGGCCAGTAGCCTTGATCCAGCACGCCGCTCTGAAAATATGGCTGATTGTTCAGGAAAAAGCGTGGATAGTTATCGTCAGCTATCTGTACGTCACATTTGCGGAGTGCGAAATATCCAAGAATCCGGTCTTTGCCATATTCCAGGGAATAGGGGTAAAGCCATGGCTCTTTGGGAGTCCAGGACTTCTGCATATTTTCCGGGATGGAGAGGGTGGCTCCTTTTCCGGGACGGATTGCGGCGGTAGTTATTTCATCCTGGCATAATGTATCGTTAAGTCCGTCTGCTTCGAGAAAAACAGGAGGATAAACTTTACAGATCACATTGGATGAATTCTGCCTGTCAGGTGAAAAAGCCAAAACAGTTCCCTGAGAATCTGTCTGATCCGCTGCCGTGGGACTTATATGGGCGGGAGATGCATTTTCGGCCGAGGATGCGGAGGATACGCGGATTCGCATCCGGACCAGACTATTGTCCCAATCCGGGGTAACACGCACATCTCTTATGTATTTGTTCGGTACGATCTCCATCCATACAGTCTGCCATATCCCGCTCTGGGCAGTATAGAACATACCGCCGCGTTTCAGCTGCTGTTTGCCTCTGGCATGATAGGAGGTGTCACTGAAGTCATGGACACTTATTAGGATAGAGACTGTGAGATCTTCTGTAATAAAGTCTGTAATATCTGTGGTAAATGGAAGGTAGCCGCCCTTGTGATAGGTGACGAACTTTCTGTTAATGTACACACTGCAGATCTGATCTACAGCTCCAAAATGCAGAAGAAGCCGCTGACTTTCTGTATTCAGGCAGTTCTCTGGCAACTGGATGGTACGGGAATACCATAAGGTTTCATCAGGCAAAAGCTGGCGCTTTACCTGGGAAAGAGGTGCTTCCGGTGAAAAGGGCACCAAAATCTGTCCGTCAAAGGGGAAATATTCGCTTTTATAAAATTGCCATGGAAGAATGCGGCTGTCAGTGATCAGGTAGTCCCACATCCCGTTCAGATTGATCCAGTGACGGCGTACCATACCTGGACGAGGATATTCTTTCAGAGTCTGTCCCCGGGCAGCCGCTTTGCTCCAAATGGTTTCCAGATTTTTCAAATATATGTCCTCCTTAAATTTACGAAAAGTATGAAAAAATAATTATAATGATATGTCTTATTATACACGAAATATGGACGTTTGCAATTGGATTTGTTAAAACCCGTTCCGCAACATTACTGTTCACTGGTAATGTTCCGCGAGGTGTTTTTGCGAACAAAGTTCACAGAAAAACGAGAATCTGAGCGTGAAATCTTGCGGATGCATGAGTTTTGTGTAACGCGAAACGTGTTGCTATGAATGGAGCGAAGAGAAACACGCTTGCAGGGGGGAGTGGACAGCATATCGCAACTTACGATTGAAAAAGCAGGTGCGGTATGTTACGATAAAAAGGATTGATGGAGGGGAAAAAGATGAATAATTCACAAAACAAAAATCTGCTGACAGAGGGGTCTATCTGGAAGAAACTGATGGGATTTGCGTTCCCGCTTTTTCTGGGAAACCTGTTCCAGCAGCTGTACAATACAGCAGATTCTCTGATCGTGGGAAACTTTCTGGGAAGTGATGCACTGGCTGCGGTAAGTTCATCCGGCAGTCTTACATTTCTGCTGGTAGGATTTTTTCAGGGTCTTGCTATGGGAGCAGGCGTTATCATAGCGAGATATTTTGGCGCAAGGCAGAAGAAGGAGCTTCACAGGGCGATTCATACCACGGTGGCTTTTGGTATTCTGTGCGGTATACTTCTTACAGCTGGCGGTGTTGTGCTTGCACCGAAGATTCTGATCCTTATGAAAACACCGGCAGATATTTTGCCGAAATCCACCCTGTATTTCCAGGTATATGCCATGGGATCCCTGGGTCTGGTTCTTTATAACAATTTTGTAGGCATTATGCAGGCAGTGGGAGACAGCCGTCATCCATTGTATTACTTGATTTTTTCATCACTTTTGAATGTAGCTCTGGATATGGTTTTTGTAGGCGGACTTGGAATGGGTGTGGAGGGCGCAGCTCTTGCCACTATCATTTCCCAGTTTATGAGTGCATTTTTGTGCCTGTACCGTCTGATGAAAAAAAGCCCGGAGGAGTATACGGTTTCCCTTAGGGATGTTCGCCTGGACTCCTATATGCTGAAACAGATCGTATCCAACGGTCTTCCTGCTGGCATCCAGAATTCCGTGATCGCCATTGCAAACGTGGTAGTGCAGTCTAATATCAACAGCTTCGGCAAGCTGGCTGTTGCTGGATGCGGGGCATATTCCAAGGTTGAGGGATTTGGTTTTCTGCCTATTACCTGTTTTTCTATGGGGCTGACCACATTTATCAGTCAGAATCTGGGCGCAAAGAAATATGACAGGGCAAAAAAAGGAGCCCGTATTGGTATTCTCTGCAGTATTTCGATGGCAGAGATCGTGGGAATTATTGTGTATTTTGCAAGCCCGGTATTTATTGCCGCTTTTAACAATGATCCGAAAGTGATTGCTTTTGGAGTGAAAGAGGCACATATCATTACTCTGTTCTATTTTCTGCTTGCCTTTTCCCATTGCATTGCAGGACTTATGCGTGGAGCGGGAAGAGCTACGGTGCCCATGTTCGTTATGCTGGGCTGCTGGTGCGTGATCCGTGTGACTTATATAACCATCGCTGTGAAGCTGCATCCGGTGATCCAGACTGTATTCTGGGCTTATCCACTGACCTGGTCATTAAGCTCCATTCTGTTTTTGATTTTTTATCTGAAATCAGACTGGATCCATGGTTTTGAGAAAAAAAGAAACTGACAGAGGCGGAAAATACTGAAATAAATGCCAGTGGATAGTGAAAAAGGAGTTATGGTTTTTATGAATGTACTGAACATTGAACATGTAAGCAAGATTTTTGGAGATAAAAAGATTTTTGATGATATTTCCTATGGAATCCATGATGGGGATAAAATCGGAATCATTGGAATCAATGGAACTGGAAAAAGTACTCTGCTGAAAATCATTGCAGGGGAAGAGGAGACAGATGAGGGACAGGTGATTTCCCAGAATGGCCTTCGTATCACCTATCTGCCTCAGATGCCAGATTTTCCAAAGGGTGCCATTGTACAGGACTATGTGGCTGATGGGAAATGGCAGAAGGACTGGAGCACGGAAAGTGAGGCCAGAAATATTTTGAATAAGCTGGGGATTACAGAACATGATGTCCCTGTGGAGCAGCTTTCTGGTGGACAGAAGAAGCGTGTAGCTCTGGCCAGAACTCTGGTAAACCCTTCTGATGTGCTGATTCTGGATGAGCCTACCAACCATCTGGATAATGAGATGGTAACCTGGCTGGAGGATTACCTGAACCGGTTTAAAGGCGTTGTGATCATGGTTACGCATGACCGTTATTTCCTTGACAAAGTTACCAATAAAATTCTGGAAATCAGTCATGGAAAAGTATATTCCTATGATGCCAATTATTCAGGATTTCTGGAATTAAAAGCACAAAGAGAAGAGATGGAACTGGCTTCCGAGAGGAAGAGACAGAGCATTCTCCGTATGGAGCTGGAATGGGCGAAGCGTGGCTGCCGTGCAAGAAGCACCAAGCAGTGCGCCCGTCTGGAGCGTCTGGAAGCGTTAAAAAATGGCAAGGCGCCTGTTCAGGAGACAGATGTGCAGATGGACTCTGTGGAGACCAGAATGGGGAAAAAGACAGTAGAGCTTCATCACATTTCCAAAAGCTATGGCGATAAGGTGATTCTGGATGATTTTGACTATATTGTGCTGAGAAACCAGAGACTTGGAATTATCGGACCAAATGGATGCGGAAAATCTACTTTGATCCGTATTATTGATGGAATGGTGGAACCGGATTCCGGTACCGTGGAGATCGGGGAGACGATCAGGATCGGTTACTTTGCCCAAGAAGTGCCGGACATGGATGGAAACCAGCGGGTGATTGATTATATCCGTGATGTGGCAGAGTTTATTCCTACCCGTGATGGAAAGATCAGCGCATCTATGATGCTGGAGCGTTTTCTTTTTGATTCTGCAATGCAGTATACACCGGTAGCCAAGCTGTCAGGAGGAGAGAAGAGACGTCTGTATCTCCTGAAGGTACTGATGGAGGCTCCAAATGTACTTCTTCTGGATGAGCCCAGTAATGATCTGGACATTCCTACACTGACAATTCTCGAAGATTATCTTTCTACATTTTCGGGAATTGTGATCACGGTATCTCACGACCGCTATTTCCTGGATGATGTGGTGGACCGCATTTTTGCCTTTGAAGGGAATGGAAAACTGACCCAGTATGAGGGTGGTTATACAGATTATGCAGAAGCAAAAGCGCGGAAATACGGGGCTGGAAGCAGTGAAATTGGTGCCGGTGCATAATACTTGCGAACATCAGTTCCAAGTGCCAAAGCATGTCCTAAACCGGCTTCCGGAAATAACAGTACAGAGGATGAAGAGAAAAAACCTACCAGAAAAGACTGGAAGCAAGGACAGAAGTCTGAAAAACTGAAATTTACTTATAAAGAAGAACGGGAATATGCCGTTATTGATGAGGATATAGCCAGACTTGAAGAGAAAATTGCCAGGCTGGAGAATGATATGATGGCAAATGCCACCAATTCCGTGAAGCTTCGTGAGATTATGGCAGATAAAGAGGCGGCGGAGAAACAGCTGGAAGAAAAAATGGATCGCTGGGTGTATCTGAATGATCTGGCGGAGCGGATTGAGGCGCAGAAAAATAATGGATAAAGGTGACAGGAAGCTGCATGTTTCGAAAGCCCATAAAGAAGAGAAAAGCTTTCTGAACAGGAGAAATGAATTGTTTCGCAGACTGCCCAAAATTGACAGGATCATGGGAATGGAGCTGACGAAAGAACTGACGGAACAGTATGGGTATCGTGCAGTACTGGAAGCTGCCAGAAAGGTGGAAGAGCAGCTGCGGGATGCCATGCGGCAGCAGATTTTGGCGGAAGAAAAGCCAGCTGTGTTCCTGGATACATCCGGACTATCAGGACAGAAGGATGGCTTACCAGTAAAGCTGTCTGATCTGAAGGCTTTGTCTGGGATAACATTAGATTATACAGAGTACATTTTGCAGGAAATGAAGAGTCTGCTTGCGCACAGGAGCCAGAGGCAGATGCAGCGGGTGATCAATGCTACCGGTGTGATTCTCCACACAAATCTGGGAAGAGCGCCTCTGGGGGACAGACTTGTGTCGGAACTTGTACCTTTGATGACCGGATATACCAATCTGGAATTGAATCTGGAAGATGGGAAGAGGGGAAACAGATATGAACATTTTGCTGAAAATCTCTGCAAGCTGACAGGGGCTGAGGCTGCCATTGCAGTGAATAACAACGCGGCAGCAGTGCTGCTCATGCTGACAGCGCTGGCCTCCGGAGGGGAAACCGTAGTTTCCAGAGGAGAGCTTGTGGAGATTGGCGGGAAGTTCCGGATTCCGGATGTATGCAGCCAGAGTGGAACGACGCTTGTGGAAGTGGGGACTACCAACCGGACTTATCTGGAGGATTACGAAAATGCAGTGACAGAGAATACAGCTGTCTTTCTGAAAGTGCACACCAGCAACTATCAGATTACCGGTTTTACCCGTGAAGCAGAGCTTGTAGAACTTGCAGAAGCAGCACATAACCGCGGAATTCCCCTTTTGGTGGATTTTGGAAGCGGGAGCCTTGTGGATATTGCTTTTTATGGAATCGAGCCTGAAAAGACCGTACAGGAGCTTTTGAAGAAAGGCGCAGATATTGTATCTTTCAGTGGCGATAAACTTCTAGGCGGACCACAGGCAGGAATACTGGCAGGACGTAAAGATTTGATCGAAAAGATTTCCAGGCATCCTCTCATGCGGGCACTGCGAATCGATAAGTTTACAGCTGCCGCGCTGGATAAGACAGTAAGTATTTATCTGGATGAGGGTCAGCTGGAGAAAGAGATTCCGGTTTATGATATGATGAGTCGAAGTGCAGAAGAACTTAAGCGGAATGCATTATGGCTTATGGGTGAACTGTTGGCCGATGCTTCTGAATATGAATTTGCAGTAACCTCTACACGAAATCCTGTTGGCGGTGGTACTACACCTGGAAAAACACTGCCTGGAGCTGCATTGCAGATAAGAAGCCTGAATGGAAAGGGCCTTTCCGCGCAGGAAATCAGTGACTGCTTACGGAAAATGGATACTCCGGTTATTGGTCATATTGTAGACGACTGGGTCTATCTGGAAATGAGAACCATAAGGACTGGCGAAGAATTGGAGATTCTCAGAAAAGAATTGAAATATGATCTGTACAAGAAAAACCCTCAATGACCTTTGAAAATCATTGAGGGTTTTGGCATATTATGATTTTATTTCCCTATATGCCATGCTAGTCTTACACTTGCAGAGTGGACTGTTCCTGTGAGCCAGTCGCAGTCATTGGTGATCCAGTCCATGATGCCAAGCTGACGGGTTTCCCAGGAAACGGTAGCTTCATGGGCTTCCGGGGTTTCTTCAGTCTCCATAGTGGTGTCGATCTCGTCGTAGCCGAAAATATATCCGCCTGCGCTCCAGATGCTGAAGTTGCTGTCAGGACCCGGGTCAATTCTGCCCTCTCTCGCGGCAACCAGTCCGTCATGTCTTGCCTTATATTCTTCCTCGCAATCAGGTTTCAGTCTGGTCATGAACATTCTGTGGCGGATCAGCTCTTTGTTTT